>Ga0256407_10001736_pt1 | contig 44412 bp, 36 predicted proteins | sample RumenRJG_04DNA_FD_193489 | JGI IMG/M metagenome (GOLD analysis project Ga0256407, IMG submission 193489) | Bovine rumen microbial communities from Lethbridge, Alberta, Canada - RJG_04 | ecosystem: Host-associated > Mammals > Digestive system > Stomach > Rumen | place: Canada: Alberta...
GTCAGGGTTGTTTCCGCGCAAGTCGCACAGGATTCGGAAAACAGGTTCTGTTCCGCTTCCTCGCATCCAGATGAAAGCAACCGGCTTTGAATTGCGGTCATAAAATTTGATTTTAAGACCGCCTTTTCCGCTTTTAGAAAAATCTTTTTCTCCGCAAACTTCTTTTGTTCCGTTTGTGATGCAGCATTCCCAGTTGAAAATGCCGTTTTCTTCCAGGAAAGCCTTTTTTTTATCATATTGGGTTTTAAAAATTTTCTGGAACCGTGATTTAAGGAGTGAATGGTCTTTTGTTTCAATGTGAAGAACGGCCCTTGGTTCTGAAACTCCGGTTGTGGTGTATACAGGAATGGAACTCAAAATGTCTGTAAGAGTATAGTTTTCTTTTTCTTCAATTCCTATGCTTCTGCACCACAAGGAATAGAGTTCCCTGATTGTCATAAGCTTGATGATTGCAAAAAGAGTGTTTATCGGGTCGCGGACTGCTGCCGGATAAGTAATTGTTCCGCCGTTTGAACCTTCTCCAAGAATTCTTACAGCGTAGCCTTCTGCGCGTTTTTCAGCAGCAAGGTTTACGATGTTTGCTTCACCGACTTCTCCTCGGAAAACCTTTGCTCCAAGAGAGGCTGCAATTTCGTCAATTCGCATTGAGGTAGGGCAGTTAACTGCAACTGCGGCATTTGTAATTCCGCTCCATTTCTGGAACGCAAGTTCTGCAAGCACAGAAAGGCTGAAAACTTCCTGGGCTTTAAGGATTACTGCTTTTTTCTGGTTTTCGTCCCAGTATACAATGTTTCCGCGGTCTCCGTCGCAGTCCGGCATGTAGCCCAAAAGTGCATCTTTTTTTCCTTCTTTCTGGAGGCGTTCCATCTCTGCGGCTACGTGAACAAGATTTTCTGCTTCCGGAATGATTTCGTGGACGATTTCACCAGGTCTGTTATGTATCGCGTAAAAATTAATGCCGTTTTCCCTGAAAAATTCTGCATCAACCGACGCCGCTCTTGCCGAGCCGTTCATGTCGCATACAACGCCGATATGCTTTTCAGAAATTGCTTTCTGAAGGCGGCTGAACAGATCCTTCTGCCGGGTTCTGTCATTCGTGCCTGAAATTGTTTCATTCAGGAAGGTTGAATAAGCTGCAAGAGCCTTTGCCTTTTCTTCTGAAACAGCCTTGTAAACTGCGGCAATTTTTTCTTCCTGTACGTCATGTATAAGGTTAAATGCGTTTTTTTCTGCATTTTCTGCTTCGCATAAGGCATTGAACTTGCTTACAAGCCCTGCATTTTCTGTGGCATTTAAAACTCCGCCTGTGTTTAAGCCGAATTTGATTCCATTGTGACCTATCGGGTTATGGCTTGCAGAAATGTACATAAATCCGTCTGCATTTTTTGAATATGCCATGATTTCTGGTGCGGCTGTAATTCCAAGAAACTTTACGTCTGAGTCTTTGCATATAAATGCTTTTATGGCGGCTTCTGCAATTGCAGGTCCAGTCGGGCGTGCATCCATTCCGACTATGATTACCGGATGTTCTTTTTTCAATCTGTCTTTAAGATAGTCAGCAAAAACTGCTGCAGAAAAAATCGAAATGGCAATGTTTTCTTCGCCTATCATTGTTGTTTTATCCTGTTCCTGACCGGAAATGGCAAAAACTTTGCGCCAGCCGGAAGCCGAAAGAATCATGTTTGTTTTCATACCTATATTCTACCGAATGTGAATGAACATCTCAATGTAGTAAAAAAAATGAATTTAACTTTGAAGTCTGCATTACATTGTACAACAGTGAAAAATAATCTATACTAAACTGGTATGGAATTTATTGAACAAGATTTACCAAAAGCCGGAGATACTGTTGTTGTCGGACTTTCCGGAGGCGTTGATTCAACTTTGACTGCTCTGCTTTTAAAACAGAAGGGCTGCCGTGTAATAGGAGTAACCATGTCGTTGTGGGACGGAAAACTTCCTAAACTTGACGAAGGTAAGACTTTGCATGACTCATGTTACGGCCCTGGTGAAATAGAAGATATTGAAGCCTGCCGTGCATTCTGTGCCCAGCACGATATTGAATATCATGTAATTGATGTAAAAAAAGCCTATCATGATGAAGTTCTTGAATATTTTAAAGCTGAATACAGGGCTGGCCGTACGCCAAATCCATGTATCAGATGTAACAGGTATATAAAATTCGGTGCGCTTCACCTTGGAATAAAGCAGCTTAATATTGAATATGATTATTTCTGTACTGGACACTATGCAAAAATTGTCCGCCCTAAAGAAGGTCTGTTTGGTACGGATTCACGGCCATGCATGGTTCATACCGCTATGGATCAGTCAAAGGATCAGACCTATTTTATTTACCGGGTTCCTTCAGACGTTTTGGAAAGGGTTCGCTTTCCGCTTGCAGATATTCCAAAAAAAGAAGTTTTCAGGATGGCAAGGGAATTTGGTCTTGCCGCTGCAGAACGCGAAGAAAGCCAGGATTTTATTCCTGAAGAATATTTCGACATGCTCTTTGCCGACAAGCCGTCTGTTCCGGGCGATATAATTGACCTTGACGGAAAGGTTTTAGGAAAGCATAGGGGAATTGAGCATTATACAGTAGGACAGAGAAGGGGACTTGGCGTAAGTTCTGCACATCCGCTTTATGTTCATTCAATTGATCCTGTAAATAATCTTGTTGTCCTTGCAAGCAATGATGACTTGAATTCTTCCGGTCTTATTGCAGATGATTTTGTATGGCCGGGAGACGTTGAGCCTTCAGCGCCGTTTGAAACGATGGTGAAAATTAGGCTTGCTTCAAGGCCGGTAAAGGCTATTGTAGAAAGGTATGTGCCTGCTGAAGGCGAATCATTTAACGGTCAGCCGTGGAAAGTTACTTTTGAAACTCCTCAGCGTGCCGTTGCTCCGGGACAGTCCGTTGTTATGTATGAAGACGGAGTTATCCGTGGAGGCGGTATAATTTCAAAAACTCTTTAGCAGATTAATGAATTGTAAGCAGGTAAGTAGCATTTACTTCCTTTCCTAAAATGTCCGTTATTGTAAGCTGAAGGGCATTTTTACCGGGAGTAAGTGTTGCTTCTCCTAAAAGCTGAAGGTCATTGTTCGGGTACAGAATGCTTTTTGAATAGTTTTTTCTGCCCGAAACGCAGATCTGGTTATCGTCCTGTCTTAAAAGATCATAGGAAATCTGATCAACAACAGTTCCGTTGATTGCAACCCTGGTTCTGTACGGAACGGCAACTGCCTGTCTTTTTTTGTAAACCTTGTATATTCCGGAAGGCAGAATATTCTGGTTCGTTACGTTGTACTGGCGGCCGTTTTTACCCTGAAGATAAATTTCGTTGTAGTAAAGGGGGAGTTCCTTTCCGACTCTTGGCATAAGAAGCCTTGGGTTGATTGAAGTGTTGTTCTTTGTATCAATTACCTGAAATTCCAAGGAACTGTGTCCCTGCTGCCATGCAGAGTTTCCTGAAGTTCCGAATGTTTCGCCGCATTTAATGCTGTTTTCGTTAAATGCCTCTTTTAGGATGGATTCTGAATCAATATTTCCGTATACAGTAAGAAGGTTGTCTGTATGCGAAAGAATTACGGCATTTCCCAAAGTTGAGGGGAAAAAATCCGTGTGGTCTGAATATTCACTTATTATAACAGTAAGGTATCCGTCATCTGCGGCCTTTACGTCTGAAATTTCTGAAAAAATAAGGGAATTGCTTATGGTTTCTCCTCTGAGCTGTCCGAAGTAAGAGTAGAACTGATCTGACTGAACGACTTTTTCCTGCGGCCAGTCAAAACAGAATGCGATGGAGGAAATAAGCAAGATGCATGCAGAAATTATAAATCTTTTCATTTTAGTTCCTATTTTTTACTGATTGATATGCAGGAAATTGTAGAATCTTTTCCAACATAGAGCCTGTTTTCATCTGTAAGGATAAATGCATTTTTTGCAGAGAAAGAAAATGCCCCAGTTAAAGTTGCAAATTTTTCTATTACATATACAGTGTATGTGTCTTCAAGTTTTGTAAGTACGAAAACTGATTCATTTGATTCCTGAATTGCATTTGCGTGTCCCTTAAGCTTTATGTGACGGATTTTTCCGGTCTTTACGTCAACAATTCCAAGGTCATCGGAAGTTGCAAAATAAACTGTAGAATCATCCCTGCTGAATTTTACAAGTTTCTGGGTCGGTTCATTTGAGTTAAGGAACTCGTGGGCGGTAATTTTTGTCTGGTTTTCAGATCTTTTGGCAAGAACAAATCTCTGGCGGTTCTGGCCTGAAACAACGGCAATGTATTCTCCGCTTGAAGAAATTGCAGCACCTAAAATAACGTTATAGTCGCTTCCGCCCGGAGTAAAGCGCTGGACAAGATTTCCGCTTGTATTGAACTGGCAGATATTACCGTCTGCGAAACCGATTACGACTCCGCTTTTTGAAGAGTCAAATGCTGTTATAGGAACAGTTCCACCGTATTCCCATTCCTTCTGACCGTCCGGGGTGCATTTTACAAAAGAAGCGCCGCCTGGAAGGAAGACAAAAATCCTGTCTTCATCAATCATAGGAAAGCCGGTAACGTTTATTGTGCCGGAAAGCTTTCCGTCCGGTGAATAGTATTTTGCCTGCGTATTGTTTGAGTTGTAGCTTGTATAATAGGAGCGCGAAATGGAAGCTTTCTGCGGAAACGTTACAAACTGGGTGATTTTTCCGTCCGGAGTAAAGTATCCCAGTGTCTGACCTAATTTAAATGGAAGAACCCTGTCATCCTCGGTGGCAGGCGTTACAGACGGATTTGTTGCGTCTATTTTCCATTCCGGAGAGAACTGATATTCAGTTTCCAGCGGCTTTATTGCAAGAAGAATGTAAAGTGCACAGAATACAATTGAAATTAATATATAGAAAGAAATGCTTTTTTTTATTTTCATAGTTAATCTGATGATATATAAATTGTTATTCTAGGTCAATCAATGAATTACGGGGGAGGAGGAAGGCATTCTGCCGGAATGAAAAATATTCTCATGAAAACCTTGTAATTTTTCGCAAATAAAGACAAATATTGACAAAAAAAAGTAAATAATGCACACTTAAAATATCATATGAGCGGAGAATAAATTCTGCATCATGCACGAAAACTTCGTTCTGCTGTACTTACTATGTAAAATTGGAGTTTATAATGGAAGAGGATATCCTTACTATCGAAGAGGTTGCAAAGTACCTGCGTGTTTCTGACAGAACAGTTTATGACTGGGCTCAGAAAGGCGAAATTCCTGCAGGAAAAATTGGAACCGTCTGGCGATTTAAAAAATCTGAAATTGAAAAATGGGTTAATGAACGCCTTTCTTCTGGGGCTTCTCAGAAGGTTGAGTCAGAAATCCAGGTAAAAAATATATTGTCCCCTGACAGGGTTGTTTTTATTGATCAGGCTTCTAAGCATGACGCTCTTGTTGAGCTTGCAGAAGTTCTTGCAAAGGCTCCTCAGGTAAAAAATGAAAGCGAACTTGTTTCTGAAATCTTAAAGAGGGAAGAACTTATGTCAACAGCCGTTGGCCGCGGACTTGCAATTCCTCATGTGCGCCTTTCTTCTGTTACTGATCTTGTAATGGCTGTCGGCGTATGCAAAAAGCCGCTTGAAGATTTCCAGACAATTGATGATCAGCCTGTAAACCTTCTTTTTATGATTGCTGCGGCATATAACCAGCATGCATATTACCTTAAGACGATTTCTTATTTCAGCGGAAAACTTAAGGGAAATGAACTTAGGGAAGCGCTTCTTAAAGCAGAAGATACAAGAAGCGTATATAACCTGCTTATAAGCTAGAAAATACTAAAAAGGGCTGTCTGATAAGTTTGAATTTATCGCACAGCCACTTTTTTTTGACTACTTTTTTTACGGCAACAGTACTGGAATCCATTTTTCAGTATCGCTCATGTCCTTTGCCATTAAGCCAGGTCTTACGCCTTTTGCTGTTGTTTCATTCAAAAGAAATTCCGTGCCGTTTACTTCGATTTTTGCACCAGGAAGATTTAAGTCTAGTCCGTAAACTGCATGTGAATATTCCCGGCTTATAAAAAGTTCTGGCTTGATTCCAAGATGAGACATGATGCAGCACAGGAGCATGCTTCTGCTGTCACAGTCGCTTCCTTTTCCTGCCAAAATATCCGGTATGTTTGTAAAGTCGGATTTTTTCTGATCTTTTGCCCGTTCATATGGAAAATTCTGAACCCATGAAAGAAGAATTTCGTTTATTACAGCTTCAGGATTTTCAGGATTCTTCTTTTTTGCGTAACCTATGAACTGAGTCTTTATGTCAAATGCTGCTTTCTGAACGCGTGAATGGCTGTCGCGGTAAATAGCCCTGTAATATCGTGTCCACGCTTCCTTCCACTTAGGATCTGATGCATAGAGCCTTAAAACAGCATATTCACAGTCAATTACAAACTGGTTCGCCTCTGCATCTTCTTCGTCAATTGAAGTCTGAACTGTTTTTCCGTTTATTAAAAGCTGAATGCTGCGGATTTTTGAACCGCTGTATGCATAGCTAGTAATGATTCCCGGAGTTTTGTTTCCGTCTTCTCCAATGCAGAGTGAATTAATAGAAGAAATGATGAACTGTTCGCAGTCATTTGCCTTGTCGCTGTCTGCATAGCACAAAAGGACAAGGACTGTTTCTCCGTCCATTAAAGGAACTCCGGTTGCCCAGCCTTTAGAACCTTTCTCCGAAGTTGCCCTGGAAGAAAATGTTGTAATTGCACAGATTCTGTCGTTCCAGGTAAAGGTTCCGATTCCTTCATATGTTGCAGAGAGTTTTTTTAATGTTGCGGCAAGCACCTTGTTTGCAGGAACCGTTTCTTCGTAGTTGTAAAGTTTCATTACAAAATCAACAGGCAGCCTGTCATGCCTGAACTGATATGACATTCCGTCCGGAGTATAGCCTGCAACCTTGAATCCTTCCGGCAGGTCTAGGGTGAAATTAAAATCATTGTCAGTTATTTTTTCTGCATTAACTGCAACCGGCAGAAATATTGTAAGAAGAAATATAAATGTAGCGGAAATGATTGTAATCAGTCTGTTTTTCATGTTAAGTTCCCCGTACTGTACTTTTTTGAATGTAAAATCATTGTTAACGTTCTTGTTGATTGAATAACAGTGCATTTTATGTCTATTATCTTATCGGATGAAAGAAATACCTGTTTTATATGAAAATGAAGAAATCCTCGTAATTAATAAGCCTTCCGGAGTTGCAGTGCAGGGAGGACCTGGAATTGCTCATCCTTTGGATAAGGAACTTCCTGTACAGGTCGGACATCCCGTATATCTGGTGCACAGACTGGATCGTGACACAAGCGGCCTTATGATTGTTGCAAAATCTCCTCTGGCAGCTGCAAAGTGGACAAAGCTGATTAGCGGAAAACTTGTCCGAAAGGAATATACTGCAGTTTGCGCCGGGATCCTTAATCCTAAAAAAGGGACTATAAGGTCTGCCGTTATTCAGCATGGAGATGAAAAGCCCGCCGTAACCCATTATCAGGTAGTTGGTGAGCAGGAAATTGAATTTGAATCGGAAAAAATCATTCTTTCTACGGTTAGGCTTCAGCTTGAAACAGGACGCATGCACCAGATCCGCATTCATCTTGCTAAAAACGGCTGTCCTATTGCAGGAGACGACAAGCACGGAAACTTTAAGGTTAATAAAATCTTAAGGAAAGCAGCCGGAATAAAAACACTTCAGCTTTCTGCAACGTCGCTTTCTTTGCCGATAGATGGAAAAGAAAAAGTATTTACTATCTGATAAATTCTTCTGATTGCTTGACTATTATATTGATAAAATGCTATAGTAACAGTGTACATTTTAATTTTCTTTTAAAGTGGACTCGTCAGTGCGACGAGTCTTTTTTTATGCTTTTGAAGAAAATAAAGTGGAGGGGAAAAATTGGATTACGAACCGTTAGATTCAATGCCGTACTATAAGGACTGTTCACCTCTTGTAGAAGGCTTGGGCTATACGCTTGTTGAACTGCATGTCGCTCCTCAGAAGGGAACTGTAAGAATCAGCGCTGTAATTGCGTCAAAAGATCCTTCTGTAGATATTGGTGTAAACGACTGCTCAAAAGTTCATCATGCGCTGCTTCCTCGTTTAGAGGCAATTCTTGGAACAGATGATACTTATATGGAACTTACATCGCCAGGAATGGAACGCAACATAAAAAATGCTGCAGAATTTTCCGTATTCATTGGCCGCGAAGTTCGCGTGTGGGATAAAACTGTAACTGATTGGGTTGGTGGAAAAATCGTTTCTGCTGACGATAAAACTGTAACTCTGGAAAAGGATGGTGAAAACCATGTCTTTTCTTTTGAAAATATAGCGAAAGCAAAATTTATTCATTTATAATTATTGGGGGCTTAAAATGTCAGAAATGGCAGAAGCTATTCGTGCTCTGATCGATGAAAAAGGTTACTCGGTCGAGTCAGTTAAGCAGACTATTGAAAATGCTCTTAAGGCAGCTTACAAACGTACTTATGGAAATTCAGACAATGCAATCGTAAAATTTGCAGATGATATGTCTGATGTAGCAATCTATTCTAGAAAGGTTGTTGTAGACGGTGTTTACGACCCTGTTACAGAAATTGAACTGGAAGATGCAAAGAAACTCAGTGACGATGTAGAAATCGGTGATGAGATTGATATCCTTGAAGATCCAAAATCTTTTGACCGTTCTGCAGTATCTACAGGTAAACAGACAGCTCACCAGGGCTTGAATGAAACTATAAAGGATTCTCTTTACAACCAGTACAAGGATAAGGTTGGAGAACTCATCAACGGATATTATCAGCGCGAACGCAACGGAAATATCTATGTTGATCTTGGAAATGCCGGCCGCATCGAAGGTGTACTTCCTGTTAAGTATCAGTCTCCTCGCGAAACATACGAACAGGGTGACAGGATTAAGGCTATCATTGCAGACCTTAAGAAAACTTCAAGCGGACTTCAGATTGTGCTTTCACGCTCTGATCCTCGCCTTGTTGAAATCACAATGGAAATGGAAATTCCTGAAATTGCAGATGGAACGGTAAAAATCGAAAAGTGTGTCCGCGATGCAGGTTACCGCACAAAGATGGCCGTTTCTACTCACAGGGAAGAAATTGATCCTGTAGGTGCATGTGTTGGTGCAAAGGGTGTGCGCATTCAGAATGTAATTCGCGAAATCCTTGGAGAAAAAATTGATGTTCTCCGCTACGATCCAAATCCTGTTGAATTCATTAAAAATGCCCTTTCTCCTGCACAGGTTTCAAGGGTTGTTATTCTTGACGAAGAAAAGCGTCAGGCACTTGCAATTGTAGATGATTCACAGTTCAGCCTTGCAATCGGTAAGCAGGGACAGAACGTTCGACTTGCAAACCGTCTCTGTGACTGGTCAATTGACGTTAAGACAGAAGAGCAGTGCGAAGGAATCGATCTTAGCGAAAAGGCAACTACACAGGCTGCGCTTAATCTCTTTAATGACGAACAGGTTGAATCTGAAGAAGTTTCAACAGTTGCAGAACTTGAAGGCGTTACAGAACGTGTTGCAGAAATCCTCAAGTCAAATGGAATTGAAGATATCGTTCAGTTCATTGAGGCATACAACAACGGTTCTGTACAGAAAATCGACGGACTTACAGTTGATGAAGTTGAAGCTGTATATAACATCATAAAAGAAACAGTTGATATCGTAGAGGAAGATTCCGGTAACAGTGCTGAGGTTCCGGCAGAAGAAGAATCAGCTGCAGAAGAAAAGTATTATTGCCCTGAATGTGGCGCTGAAATTACACTCGACATGACTCATTGTCCAAAGTGTGGTGTTGAGTTTGAATTTACAGAGGACGAGGAATAGGATATAGAATGGCTGAAGAATCTGAAAAAAAACAGGCGTTTGTTGTTCATAAAAGACAACCGGAAGAAGGAACTGCATCTCAGTCTGCTCCAAAAAAGAAGATTGTCGTTGTGAAGAAAAAGCCTGTTGCAACTGGCAGTGCAGCACAGGCTCCTCAGGGAGCATCCAAGAAGGTTGTTGTTAAAAAAGCCGACCAGAAAGGTGATTTTGACAAGACAGAAGATCAGAAGGCTGCTACCAGACGTCCGGATCAGAAGAATGATTCAGAAAGATCTGACGAACAGAAAAATACTGCTCCAAGAGCAGAAAATAAAGAAAGAAACGAGCGCGGGGATTATCGTCCTCAGCAGCGCCGTTCTTTTGAAGTAAATCCGGCAAGACCAAACGTAAAGGCCGGAAACCTGTCTGATTATGGTCGCCGTGACAGAAACGGAAACGGCTATAACCGCGGCGGATACAATAATAACGGCGGTTATAACAATGGCGGTTACAGACAGAACCGTGAAGGCGGCGGATTTACAGGTGCTCAGGCACGACAGGGATACCAGAACCGCGAGCGCGACGGAAACCGTCAGGGTGGTTATAACAACGGCGGATTTAACCGTAACGGCGGCCAGGGCGGATTCCAGGGTAACCGTAGCGGCGGATTTGCTCCTAGAAATAATGGTCAGGGCGGCGGATTTAACAGAGGCGGTGCGCCACGTTTTGGCGGCGGTGCTCCAAGTGCTGTGCCTCCAATGCTTCAGAACCGTGCACCTGCTAAGCCGGCATTTAAAGGTAAGAAGCAGGTTTATAAACGCAAGGATGAAGAACAGTACGATGATAATCTCTTTGAAAGCAAAAAGAAGGTAGAAACACCGGCTTCAGTTGTTCCAAAGTCAATTGAAATCATGGAAACTGTTTCTGTTTCAGATCTTGCAAGAAAGATGAACCTTAAGGCAAGCGAAGTAATCGGAAAACTCATGGGAATGGGTATGATGGTTACAATTACACAGTCTATCGATTCTGATACAGCTACACTTCTTGCTGCAGAATACGGCTGTGAAGTTAAGCTTATCAGCCTTTATGATGAAACAGTAATTCAGGGAGACGCAGATATTGAAGACAAGATGCTTCCTCGTCCTCCTATTGTTACAGTAATGGGTCACGTAGACCACGGTAAGACAAAGACTCTTGATGCAATCCGCAATGCACATGTTGCAGAAGGCGAAGCCGGCGGTATTACACAGGCAATCGGTGCTTACTCTGTAACTACACCAAAAGGAAAGATTACATTCCTTGATACACCAGGTCATGAAGCATTTACTATGATGCGTGCCCGCGGTGCTCAGGTTACAGATGTTGTAGTTCTTGTTGTTGCTGCAGATGACGGCGTTATGCCTCAGACACTTGAAGCTATTGCTCACGCTAAGGATGCAAAGGTTCCTATCATTGTTGCCGTAAACAAAATTGATAAGCCTGAAGCAAATCCGGATCGCGTTAAGACTCAGCTTTCTGAACACGGACTTACACCGGAAGAATGGGGTGGAGATACTCAGTATGTAAATATTTCTGCAAAGCAGAAGATGGGTATTGATGATCTTCTTGATGCAATCCTTCTTCAGGCAGAAATGCTTGAACTTAAGGCAACATATGACTGCCGTGCAGAAGGTAAGATTCTTGAAAGCCGTATCGATCAGGGACGTGGTGTAGTTTCTTCTGTAGTTATTCAGCGCGGTACTCTTAAACAGGGAGACCCGTTTGTAGCAGGTATCTATTCAGGACGCGTAAGAGCCATGTTCGATGACCGTGGACGCAGAATCCAGGAAGCCGGTCCTTCTACACCGGTTGAAGTTCTTGGTATGGAAGAAATGCCTAATGCAGGCGATCCGTTCCAGGTAACAGAAGACGATAAGGAAGCACGCGCAATTTCTACAAAACGTCAGGAACTTAAGCGTTTTGAAGCTGCTAAGGCTGTTAAAAAGACAAATATTGATACTCTGTTTGACGATATTGCTGCTGGTGAAATTCAGGAGCTTAAGGTTATTATTAAGGCTGACCTTCAGGGATCTGCAGAAGCTCTTAAAGCAAGTCTTGAAAAGCTTTCTACTAAAGATATCCGCCTTAACGTTATCCACAGTTCTGCTGGTGCCATTAACGAATCTGATGTTACACTTGCAGCTGCTGACAGCAACGCTATCATCATCGGATTTAATGTTCGCCCGACACCTAAGGCTAAGCTTCTGGCAGATACAGAAAAGGTTGATATCCGCAAGTACAATATCATCTATAAGTGTGTTGAAGAAATTCAGGCCGCTATGGAAGGTATGCTTCGTCCAGATACTAAGGAACAGGTTATCGGTAGTATTGAAGTTCGCAATACATTCAAGGTTCCAAAAGTTGGTACAATTGCCGGTTGTTACGTTACAGACGGTATTGTTAAACGCAATAGCATGGTTAACCTTGTACGCGACGGAATCGTTAAGTTTACAGGTAAGATTGCTTCCCTTAAACGCTTTAAGGACGATGCAAAAGAAGTTGCAACAGGATTTGAATGTGGTCTTAGCCTTGAAAACTGGCAGGACATCCAGGTTGGCGATACAATGGAAGTATTTGAATACATTGAAGTTGCCCGCAAGCTTGGAGACGAGCTTCATGATGACCGCGCAGAAAACGAACGCAAGGCAAAAGAAGCTGCTGAACGTGCTCTTGCAGAAGCTGAAGCAGAAAAGGCTGCAGAAGCAGAAGCTCTTGCTGCAGAAAAAGCTGCCGGAAAAGCAAAGAAAGCTGCAAAGGCAAAAGATCGTGGAACTATGTTCCCAGGAGATGCTGAATAATGGGACAGTACCGGATGGAACGCCTGAACGTTCAGCTTCGTGATGAAATTTCACAGCTGATCCTTCGCGGTGAAATTCGAGATCCTAGGGTAACAGGCCGTAAAGGCGGGGCACAGGCCAGAACAGAGGTTGCGCCCTTCCTTTCAATAAATAGAGTTGAAGTCAGTCAGGATCTCAGCTATGCCAAGGTTTTTGTGTCCAGCTTTGCCAGTGATTCCATGCTTGACAAGGGCGTTGACGGGTTGAATAATGCCGCCGGTTTTATTCAGTCTGTCATTGCTAAAAAGCTACGTATCCGTAAATTTCCTAAGCTTACTTTCGTAGTTGACGTAGGAATGAAGGAAGGCTTTAGAATGGTTCGCAAACTTAATGAACTTGAGGAAGAATCAAAGGCTCTTGAAGCAGCTCAGTCTGGCTCAGATGCAGGCACAGAAAATTCTCTTTCAGAAGAGTAAAATCTTATAAATGCGGATGCCCGGAACCTTAAGTTTGTAGACAACGTGCCGGGTATCTTTCTGAATAAGCTGCGGGCGGCAGAAAAATTTGTCTGCCCGCAGCAATTTTTTAGCACTTTTTGCGAAGCAAAAATGCGTGATGAAAAGATGGTGTTTACGACATCTTTTCATTTTTTTTCATTATGGCAGAAAATAAAAATCCAGATAAAATCATATTGTTCGCAAAACGTCCGGGGCAGACAAGTTTTGCTTCTCTTTTTACAATCAAGCATGCGCTTAATACCCAGAAAGTAGGGCATACAGGAACTTTAGACAGTTTTGCGTGCGGGCTTCTTGTTGTCTGTACCGGTGCCTTAACTCGTCTTTGCGGACGGATTACAGAATTTGACAAGACTTATGAAGCTGTAATTGAATTTGGAAAGGAAACAGATACTCTTGAATGCACCGGAGCTGTAATCCGCACGGCCGGACTTCCTTCTTTAGAAAAACTTAATGAAGCCCTGTCGCATTTTTCCGGAACATACATGCAGGTTCCGCCCTCATTCAGCGCAATTCACGTAAACGGCCGGCGCGCAAGCGACATTGTACGCAGCGGAAAAACTGCTGAAATTCCTGCCCGCCCAGTGACTGTTTTTGAATCTGCCTTAAAGGAAACAGACATTGAAGTTTCAGAAGACAGAAGCCAGAATGTGCGCGCCGCAAGAATTTCTTTTACAGTTTCTAAAGGAACTTATATCCGCTCTCTTGCCCGCGATATAGCAAATTACTGCGGTTCTGCCGCAACCCTTGTAGGCCTTCTGCGCACAAAAATCGGCAATTTTGAACTGAAGGACAGCGCCGGCTGTTCCCTTCTGGATGATTTTTCGATTGAATCTGCACGGAAAAATGCGCTTCTTACAGTTCAAAAAGAACAGGAGCGCCGGTTTGAAGCCCAGAATAAAGAAAAAACTTCCGCAAGAAACCGCGGAAAATCATACGAGCCTTCAGAAGAAGAACTCTGCCTGCAAAAGGAAGTTCGGGAAAAAGCGCTTTCCATGACAGAAGATATTGCAGTTCAGTGTGGTTTTGCAGTCCTTTATATAAAGGATGAGTTTCTTCCGCAGTTTAAAAACGGCGGAAAACTCCGCTCCGACTGGTTTACGGTTTCTCCGTTTTCCATAGAAAATGAATTTGCGGTAGTCTTTTCCTCCGGATCACAGATGTGCGGCCTTCTGCAGAAAAATTCTTCCGGCTACTTTCAGTACAGTTTTGTAATAAATTAAACCTACAGAGAAGAAATAGAGGCCGCCTTGCACCAGACCTTGTGCTGCTGATATTTATCCAGTGATGCATCCGGAACCTTAAGCTCAAAAATGAAAGTGTAATCAGTTTCTGTATTTTCAGAACTTCCTGTACTTGTGGTTTTTGAATAAAAGGAGCTTTTTTCAATCTCTGGCGGTTCAACGGCAAGGCATGTAACGGAATTTATTGAAGTGCTTTCTTCAAATGCTCCGGCAGAAATCTCTTTAATGCTTTCTCCAAGGTAAAGAGTTTTTATTGCTGTTGCTCCTGAAAATACGTTGCTTCCGATTCCTGTTAATCCGTTTCCTGTATTGAACGTCGTAATTCCCGTGCACTCAGAAAATGCCTTTGTTTCCAAAACCTTCACATTATCCGGAAGCGTAACAGAAGTAAGCGCTGTACATCCGGAAAAAGCAGCAGCTTCAATTACGCTTACTTTTTTACCTATCGTAATGTCTTTAAGCGCCGTGCATCCGGAAAAAGTACTGTTCAGAATTGTATTTACGTTTTCCGGAACCGTAATCTTTTCGATGGTCGTACATCCTGTAAAAAGCGGAAACACAACGAGACTTTTCGGAAATGTAATTTCAGTCAGATTTGTACAGCCAGCAAGACTGTCAATTACCAAAACGCCTTCCGGAAAATCTGCAACATAAAGGTCAGTCTTGTCATCGGCGTCTGCAAGCATTACGCGCAGAACTTTATAGCCCATCACGGTTTCCGGAACCTTAAGCCAGAATGGAAGTGCCGAATAGTAAAGGCATACGCCGTCGGTTCCTCCGTAATTTTCTATTCTAGCCTCCGCATTTACCGAACTTGTAAAAGTTATCTTTGTAAATCCAGGATCATCGCAGGAAAAACTTATCATGGAAAAGAAACAGAGCAGGGCAGGTAAAAAAAATCTGGTCTTCATCATAAACTCCACGGAATGCTTATAGAAATTCCTGCAGAAAACTGCTGCGGGTAAATCCATTTAATATCACTGTTGCCGGTCGTTACCATCCATGTGTGCGGATGAAGCTCGTATTCTGCAAAAATGCTCAAATATTCAGTAAGCGAATAGTTCAGCCCCGAATAAATGCTGTACCCGTATGAATGAATTGTTGTCGTAAAACTTACGTTGTTGGATTCTTCCTTTGCAATGTACCAGTTCTGGTAAAATCCGCCACCAATATATGGGAGAAGGTTCTTGAATTTATACCCGAAGCAGATGTCCGGCACGCATAGCCCCAGCGAATAAAGCGAATCGTCCGAACTGTAGCCGTAACTCAAAGCCGCAGAAGAAGAAACCGAAAAGTTCCCGAAAACGCCTTCCGCAATTATCGCCTTGAACTTGACAACCGGAAAACTTCTTTCTGCCGAACTTTCATAACCGCCGGAAAGCTCAAAATCTGTGTAAAGCGCTGCTTTTTTTGCATCAAAAAACACCCTGTCCGGCCCGCCTTTTTTCTGGCGTGCACCTGCAGAGAACAAAACCAACGTCAGCAATAAAAAAATCAGTACGCTTTTCATAAGCATTTTATTATAACTATATGGAAAAAAATAAACAAAATTCAGTTTTTTTTCTTTTTTGGCGCAGGCTGTTTTGTAACTCGCCTTCCGGGTTCCGCTACGCTCAGCCGCTCCATTCGTTCACTCATTTCGCGGCCGCCTCCGGCGCCCTCCACGCTCGGCGCAGTTTTTTCAGACTTTGCATGCGTTTGCACCCTAATGAAATTGACTTGAATTTGATTAATAGGGTAAAATAGAAATATGTTTGACGTTAAGGAATCTGATTTTTTTGACCTTGAAGACGAAGCGTTTGATACAGTAATGGAACCGGGAATTAAATTTACCGGAAGCATCCGCTTTGTTAAGCCGTTCATGATATGCTGTACAGTAAACGGAAAAATCGACGCAACTAGTGATCTTGTTGTCGATAAAAATGCTGAAGTAAACGCAGATATAAATGCGGCTAGGGTTCTTATAAAAGGCCGTGTACACGGCAATGTAAACGCAAAAGACTTAATATTCATTTCATCCAGTGGAACAGTAGACGGAGATATTTCTTCAAAGCAGGTTGTTCTTGAACCTGGCAGTACTTTTACTGGAAAATGCACAATGATCAGGGAAAGCAAATGAGTAACAGAATAAAACTTATTTTTTCTATTTTTGTACTTACATTTCAGTTTCTAGCTTTAAATGCACAGGGTAACCTCAAGCAGGATGCCCTTGTACTTTATAACAACGGCCGCTATGCAGAATCAATTGCTGTCTGCGAGCAGGAAATTAACGAAAATCCTAAGCGAGTAGAATCATATGTAGTAATGTGCTGGGCGCTTATCAGGAACAAGCAGTATTCAGAAGCTGAACAGCGTTCTCTTGCCGGCCTTGCAGTAAGTCCGTATGACTTAAGGCTTACTGAAGTTCTTGGCGAAGCACGTTATTATCTTGGAAAAAACAACGGAGCTATGGAACAGTTCCAGAAATACGTAGCAAATGCTCCTGAAAGCGGTAGCCGTGTCGGAACAGCCTATTATTTCATGGGTGAAATTTATATCAGGCAGGCACGCTACCAGCATGCAGACATTGCATTGTCTACAGCAGTCCGCAAGGAACCTCTGCTTGAAAAATGGTGGATCCGCCTTGGCTATGCCCGCGAAATGGCAGGAAACTATTATCAGGCTGTAGAAGCGTATGACGAAGCTTTAAGGCTTAATTCGTCTTCTGTTGATGCAGAGCGTGGAAGAACCCGTGTTTCTGCAAAACTTCAGTAGATTAGGGTAAGCCTGTCTTGAACGTACGTTTTGAAACTACCGGCTGCCGCCTTAATCAGATAGAAAGCGAAAGTGCAGCCCGTTCTTTTCTAGAAAAAAACTTCAAAGTAATCATTTCTCCTCTGGCTTCTAGAAGTCCTGCCGATGAAGATACTGTGCTCTGCGTAATAAATACCTGTGCAGTAACCCAAAAAGCAGAGCAGAAAGACCGTCGTATAATACGCCTTGTCCTTGAAAAATGTCCGCGAGCGGCTGTAATTGTTACGGGTTGCTATGCCCAGCTTTCTTCAAAAGACATAAATGCCATGGACGAACGCATTGCCTGTCTTCCCGGTCAATTAAAGAGCCGTCTTTCCGAGGTTCCTGAACTGTTAAAAAAGATGCTTGAAGCAGGTAATTTTAATGCTGTGGCATTTGCAAAAGAACTTAACGGAGGAATTTTTGTCCGCGAAACAGAAAAAAAAGGTTTCAGCGAAAATGCATTCCGGCTTTCTACAGATTCGTTCCTTGCACATTCAAGGTCTTCCATAAAAATTCAGGACGGCTGCAATAATAACTGCACTTACTGTACAATAAATATTGCACGCGGTCATTCTGTTTCGCTCGATGTTCAGACTGTCATAGACCGCGTAGTGCAGCTTGAAAAAGCTGGTCAGGCAGAAGTAGTGTTTACCAGCGTAAATATCGGTCAGTACCGGGGAAAATATGGCGATTCATATCTTGATTTTTCGCATCTTCTGGAACTGTGCTTAAAGAATACTTCAAGAATTGCAATGAGAATTTCAAGCCTTTATCCAGAAGTTGTAGATGACTATTTCTGTAAGGTTATTTCTGATCCGCGCGTAAGGCCTCATTTTCATATTTCAGTTCAGAGCGGAAGTGATTTTGTACTTTCTTCAATGGCACGCCGCTACAAGGCCTGTGACGTTATTGAAGCCTGCAGAAAATTAAAGGCTGTAAAGGAAAATCCCTTCCTTGCCTGCGATATTATAACCGGCTTTCCGGGGGAAACCGCAGAAGATTTTGAAAAGTCTCTTGAACTGTGCAGAGATTGCGGTTTTGCATGGGTTCATGTATTCCCGTTCAGTGCGCGTCCGGGAACCGTTGCCGCATCCATGAAAAACAAGGTTCCGCAGTCTGTAAGCGGGGAGCGTGCATCTCGTCTTTCTGCATGGGCTTCAGAAAGCAAGAAAAACTATATTGCTTCGTATACAGGTAAAACCCTAAGGGCAGTTGTTGAAACTGTAAAAAAGCCTAAGCTGCTTTCTGCTGCCGCCGGTGCAACGGAATATCATGCCGTTACAGAAAATTTCCTGCACTGCTGCATAAGTGTTCCGGCCGGATTTAAGGCACCTCTTCCGGGGTCAGAAGTTACAGTGCGCATTCTTGGTGAAATTCAAGAAGGCGTAAAAAAGGGCGGAGAAGTTGACTGCTTTGCAGAATTCGTATAAAAAATTATTTTTTTATAAAAAAAAGCCTTTTAGTACTTGAACAAAGTTTTGTATTAGTATATATTCTTAATCACGCAACGGGATGTAGCGCAGCTGGTAGCGCGTTTGGTTTGGGACCAAAATGTCGCAGGTTCAAATCCTGTCATCCCGACTTAAAGCTCTAGAGAAATCTAGAGCTTTTTTTTTGCCTGGCCATTGCGGTTCTCGAAATGAACGCTTTATACGTTCTATCTTAATTAATCTGAATCACCTGTATCAGAAGCTGCTGGTTCTTCTTTCTTTTCTACAAGCATTTCTGCATCTTCGCGTCCCTGAAAAGAAGCCCATTTTTTATAGTCCGACTTTTTCTTTGTTCCGGAAATCTGAATGTGATGGAAATTCTGTTTTCTCATAAGGCTGTAGTATTCGTTGTCATCCATAATGTTTTTCCTATAAAAAAAGCTTCAGCATTGCTGAAGCTTTTTAGTGGAGATGGGGGGAATTGAACCCCCGTCCGAGTGCGTAGTCCAAATACATCTACATGTTTAGTTATGCGAGGTAGTTGTCGGGAAAAGGTAGCAGCATAACAAGCGTCTTTTCCGTATTCCGGCTAAAAGTCCCTTCCGCATGCCGAACGCTACGAAAAGCAAGTCCCTGTTGGCGTCAGAACATTACAAAGTTAGGAACAGCACCCTGTAAGTTCCGTGCACTGCTTACGCAGCGAGTGCAAACTGTTCTTCAGAAGAATCTTCTTCTTCTTTTCTGTTGAAGATTGCAGTTATTTTTTTTGTCAGCTTAAGGTGCCTTCACACCTACATGCAGTAAATGCGCTCCCGCATCCGTCGAAACCGGTGCACCCCCCCCGGTTATGCCGCACATGCAGCTACCGCTAATATACTGATGAATCTGCTTATTGTCAAATAAAATCAATTGTTTTGCTTTTATGCTGAGTTGATTTTTTGTTATTCCATTGTTAAACTGAATCCCGAGGTTTTAAATGAAAAGAATCGTACTGTTTGTGCTTGCAGCTTTTATGCTTGCTTCCTGCAATAAGGATTATGAAGAAAAAAACTGGATTATCTTTAATGAATATTCTGAAGATGTTTCAGTTTCTATAAATAATGTAAATTATACGGTAAAGGCAAATTCTACGGCAATTGCAAATGCCCTTATAGGGGAGTTTACGGATTCTCCTGTGTTTAAAATTAATACTGATGCTCACTTAAAGACTGTGGAAAGCTGGTACTATCATTCTGGAAATACATGGCATCTCTGTACAATTAAAGAGCAGTCGGTTGTAAATTATGTTGTATATTACGACGGCTCTGCTGACGATGTTGTAATTGTTTCAGGTCTTTTTAAAAATGATGAAGGGAAGTATAAGCGCCTTACATATACTTCTAATGACAGCCTTAAGAATAATGATGCAAAGGTAACGCTTTCTGACACTTATGTTTTTGCTTCTCAGACTGTATATGAAAATGAACTTCCGACTTATTTATTTTATAAATTTAATGATGATGCTACTGCCGTTGACCGTGAAAATATAAAGAAACTTGATTACCTTGATCCGTCAGAATATAAGTTCCTTTCCATGATGTATCCTGCAATCCGAAAGGATGATGCTTCTGATACTTACTATGAGTTTGTAAAATCTCTTTAATCTTTTTTAAGCCCGGAGCCGTAAGGTTCCGGTTTTTTTATAAAAATTTCTATATTATAGAAGATTTTTTTATTTTCCATCGACTGGATTTATTGCCTAATAATATTCAGAACGCTATACTGATAGTATTAATTTTTAAAAATTCGAGGTGAATTAAATGGAAAACGAAAAATTACAGACAATCAGACACAGTTGTGCTCACGTGATGGCAGAAGCTATCCTCAAGTTGTACCCAGGAACAAAAATCGCAATAGGTCCTGCTATTGATAACGGTTTTTACTATGATTTCGATTTTCCAACCACCACCAAATTCACCGAAACCGATTTCCCTGCTGTAGAAAAAGAAATGCGCCGCATTATTGCCGGTAATCACGATTTTATCCGCAGGGAAGTTTCTAAGGAAGAAGCACTTAAGCTTTTTGCCGGACAGGACTATAAGATTGAACTTATTAACGACCTTCCGGAAGGCGAAACTATTACAACTTATGAACAGGACGGCTATCTTGACCTTTGCCGCGGTCCTCATGTAGCAAATACAAAAGAGATTAACGGACAGGCATTTAAAATCAATAAGATTGCCGGTGCATATTGGCGCGGTGATTCTAATCGTCCTATGCTTACACGCGTTTATGCACTTTGTTTTGAAAAGCCTAATGAACTTAAAGATTACCTTACAATGCTTGCAGAAGCAGAAAAGCGTGATCATCGTAAGCTCGGCGTAGAAATGGATCTGTTTCATCTTGATCCGGAAAATCCTGGTCAGATTTACTGGCATCCGAACGGATGGACTATTTACACTGTAATCCAGGATTACATGCGCGTAAAGGTTCGCAGGGATGGATATCAGGAAGTTAATACTCCTGCAATCATGCCTCGCTCTCTTTGGGAAAAAAGCGGTCACTGGGGACACTACCAGAAGAACATGTTCATTACAGAATCAGAAAAGCGCCTCTTTGCAATTAAGCCTATGAACTGTCCTGGTGCCCTTGAAATTTTCAAGAGTCGTGTACGCTCATATAAAGACCTTCCTCTTCGTCTTGCTGAATTCGGGCATGACGTAAGAAATGAACCAAGCGGAACACTTCATGGAATCATGCGTGTACGCGGATTTGTTCAGGATGATGCTCATATCATCTGTAGGGAAGATCAGGTTGCAGAAGAAGTTGCAAAGTTCTGTAAGCTTCTTAAAGTTGTTTACCATGACTTTGGTTTTGATGACCTTGTTGTAAAATTCTCTACAATGCCGGAAGATCATGTTGGAGACCTTGAAACATGGGCACGTGCAGAAAAAGCTCTTGCAGATGCATGTCATGAAGCAGGACTTGAATACGAAATTCAGCCGGGAGAAGGAGCTTTTTACGGTCCAAAACTTGAATTCAAGCTTTACGACTGTCTTGGACGCGAATGGCAGTGCGGTACAATTCAGGCAGACTTCCAGCTTCCTAGTGCTGAACGCCTTGATGCTACTTATATTGGTGCAGACAACCAGAAACATCATCCGGTTATGCTTCACCGCGCAATCCTTGGTTCTATTGAACGCTTCCTTGGAATCCTTGTAGAAAACTTTGCCGGTGCATTCCCTACATGGCTTGCTTTCGAACAGGCTGCGGTAGTTCCTGTAAATGATTCATTTGCTGACTATGCAAAGGAAGTAAATGATCTTCTTGTAGCTTCAGACATCCGTTCAAACGCTTATCTTTCTGACGAAAATATGCGCCAGAAGATTAAGGTTATTACAAAGGAACACAAAACTCCTTACATTCTTGTAGTCGGCGAAAACGAAAAGAATGAAAGAACTGTAACTGTGCGCTTCCGCCAGTCAAGCGGACTTGAACAGAAGACAATGAAGATTGAAGAATTCATCGCTTATGTTCAGGATAAAGTTAATAACCATGTAATTGGCATCTGATAATTCATTTGTTGGTTTGCATTTCGGGACTTCAGCAAATTTCTGGAGTTCTGAGTTTTTGTCTATTTTTATGGATTGACTTATGCCCGGAATTCCTTTTGGAAGGTCGGGCATTTTTTTAGAAGGCGTGCATTAATGCACGGCATATTAAGGAATAAACATGAAGAAGGTTGAAATAGCAGATAAGGAACTTACTGAACACCTTTCATCAATTTTACCGGATGAAATGGCGGTTTTTGTAATGGCAGATGGAAGAATCCGCGGAGCAATTTTTAACGGATCAAATTTTGTAAATCAGCTTCGTGCCCAGCATGGTCTTGGAATCCTTGAAACCATGGTGCTTGGACAGGCCTGCCTTGGTGGAGCAATGATGATTCCTATGATGAAAGGCGAGGAGTATGTTACTGTCCGCTACGAAACAGACGGACCTGCAAAAGGTTTTTCTGTAGAAGCTGATTCAAAGGGAACTGTGCGTGGATATCTTTTTAATGAACGCATTCCTGTTGATAAGCCACTTGAAAACTGGAATTTAAAGCCGTTTTTGGGAACTGGAACAATGACTGTTTCTACGCTTCATAAGGAAGACCGTGAACCGTTTGTAAGTTCCGTAACAGTTGATTCCGGAAATATTGCAGAGGATCTTGCGTGGTATTACAGGCAGTCTGAGCAGATTTCAACGGCATTTTCTACTTCAATCCAGATGGATAAAAAGGGCCGTGTTGTGGGTGCGGGAGGAATGTTCCTTCAGGTAATGCCGGAAACAGGCGGAAAACGTTCTTCCGGAGCTGCAAAATCCAGTTCTTCTGATGTAAAAAGTGATGATGAACTTTTGTCCAGGGCAGAACTTGCCTTTAAAACATGTCCGTCCCTTGGCCAGTGGTTCAGTGAAAAAGGTAATTTTGAAGATTTGATTTACGGGCTTTTCCGCGAATTTAAGCCTTCAATTGCGCTTAAAAGAAAAGTCCGCTATGACTGCCCTTGTAACGAAGAATCGTTTTTGAATTACCTTCGCTCGCTTCCAAAGGCAGAAGTTGAAGACATAAAGAAAAATGGGCCGGATCCTCTTGAAATTACATGCAGGAACTGTGGAAGTGTATATAAAATTTCAACAGAGGCAATTTAAAATTGACCTTATGAGAAATAATTATTATTATTAAAGTATATGTTTAAGTTTTTGAACATATATTGAGCCGTAAACGGCTTTCGATTAATCAATAAAAGGTGAGTAGGTTATGATTTCTCGTTTTTTTAGACAGCGTTGGACAATTATTATTGCATGTGCAGTAATAACAGTGTTTTTTGCATTGCAGCTTCCTAAGCTAAAAATTGAAAATGATGCAATGTTCGAATATCTTCCGCATACAACAGTAGATTACAAGCGTCTTGCTGAAGCAGAAGAAAATTTCGGCAGCGTTTATTCAATCGGTGTTGCCCTGGAAACTGACGAGGAATCTTTCTTTACAAAAGAAAACCTTTCGATTGCAAACAGAATCACTCAGAAACTTGAAGTTCTTGATAATGTTGACAGTGTTGATTCCATTACAAGCATTGATTATGTCTGTGCAGAAGACGGAAGTCTTGTTGCTAAAAACCTTATCCCGGAAGAACTGTTTCAGAAGGATGAAAACGGGGTAGAGCAGTTTGTAGGTTCGGAAGAAGATCTTTCTGAACTTCTTGTAAAAATCGGTTCATGGGCAGACATGTACGACCGTGTGATTATCTCTGATGACAGAAAGGCTACACAGCTTGCAATTCATTACGTAAATAAAAAGCCTGATGCAAACGGCGAAATGAAGCGTCTTTGCGGAGAAGACAGGCTTGCAACCCTTGCAGAAATAGAAGAAATTGTTTCTTCTGAAATTAAGGGATCAAATTTAAGATATACAATTTACGGTGACCCTGTAATTTCAAAGAATTCTCGTGCATTCATGCTTAAGGATATTTTCTGCCTTATTCCGCTTGTAGTTCTTGTTGTAATTATAAGCCTTTTTGTTTCGTTTAAGACTTTTGATGGAACTGTGCTTCCTCTCCTTACTGTCCTTATGGCAGCAATATGGTCTTGCGGACTTATGGCGTTGCTTCACATTCAGTTTTCCATTATTTCAAGTGTAATTCCGGTCGCCCTTATTGCTGTAGACTCTGCGTACGGAATCCATGTCCTTACTCATTATTATATTGCCCTTGAAAAAATTAAGGGTGAACTTACTACAGAAAAGCACTGCATGGCAATTGCAACTGGCTTGAAGGAAGTTTTTCAGGCAGTCCTTCTTGCAGGTGTTACTACAATTGTAGGATTTATATCTCTTATTACTTCTCCTTTGCAGCCACTTCACAGTTTTGCAGTATTTACATCTCTCGGTGTTCTTATTGCCCTTGTTCTTTCTGTTGTATTTATTCCGGCCATGCTTATGGTAAAACCGCTTGACCGCGTAGGCCAGAAGTCTGTTAAGATGGAAGCCCTTATCAATAAGACAAAACGCAAGCTTGAAAAAATCCGCGAACGCCACATGAGCAAGAATTCTCGCTTTGAAAGCGGTTCTACTTTGTTTAAGATTTTCCATTTTTTTGCAGGAACTGTACCTAGACTTTCTCTTTTCTGTGCAATTATAGTTATTGCTTCTGCACTTGGACTTAAGCGTCTCGTTATTGATACTTCCTTTATCAATTATTTCCCGGAAACAAGTAAGCCGCGTCAGGACGTAAATTATGTAAATGACCGTTTTGCCGGAACTGCAACTGTATATATGCTCGTAAAGGCTCCGGAAGAAAAGGCTTCTGAACCTGCTTCTGGCGCTACCGATTCAGAAAGTGAACTTCCTTCATTTGATGATTTTTCATCTTTTGAAGAGGAGCTTCCATCTTTTGACGATTTCTCAAGTTTCTCTAATGATTCAGAATCTTCTTCTGCTGCTCCGGTACCTGCCGCAAAGAATATGACAAATGTTGAGCTTCTTTACAATCTGGAAAACCTTCAGGAATATCTTATGCTTCACAATCCTGATATAGGAAAGATTGTTTCGTTTACAACATTCCTTAAGCGTATGAACCAGGTTATGAATGCTCCTGCGGCCGGTTCGGATGCAATTTCTACAACTAAGTACATGGATGACCTTAAAAATTCTGTAACTTTTGAAGAAGTTGTAAAGCTTTTCTCTGATTCAATTATTGAAGCCGGCGGAGCTTCTGCAACTGCAGAGGGAATTGTAAATGCGCTTGAACGCAAGCTTAATTACAATGGTGCAGCATATTACGAAGTTCCATATAATGTAAAGAAATACCCTGTTGCTACAAGGGAAGAACTTAATGATCTTGTTTCTCAGTACATCATGCTTTTGGGTGGTGATTCCCTGGACCGCTTTGCAATTCCAGTCGGATCATTTACACCTACACAGCTCAGGGTACAGATTCAGATCAGAAAGAACAGTACGGTTTTTGTTGGAAAAGTAATCCGCGATGCTCAGGCATACGTTGAAAAGTACTTCCCTGAAGGCTATACAGTTGAATTTACAGGTTCTGGCCAGATGGAATACGTCATGACAAACATGATTGTTTCAAGCCAGATGACAAGCCTTCTCCTTTCTCTCTTGAGTGTATTCATCATCATTTCGATTTCATTTAGGTCGGGATGGGCTGGACTTCTTGGTGCAATTCCGCTTGCGTTTACAATTCTTTTGAATTACATGGTAATGGGATTTGCCGGAATCAACCTTGACCTGATTACAAGCATTATTGCTTCGGTTGCAATTGGTGTTGGAATTGACTATACAATTCACTTCCTTGAAACATTCAGGAACGAAAGGTCTCTTGATGATGATGTTGATACTGCGCTTAAGAACACATTTACAAAAACTGGAAGCGGAATTGTAACGAATGCGCTTGCAATTGGACTTGGATTCCTTGTCCTCTGCTTCAGCCAGTTTGTTGTATTAAGATACATCGGTATTCTGGTTGCAATCGTAATGTTCTCAAGTTCTATGCTTGCAATGACTGTAATTCCTGGAGTTTTAAGAATTGCAGATCCAAAATTCATGAAGAAAAAGTCATCAGGAAAGTAAACACTTTCTTATGCCTGTAAAAATAATTCAGCCTGTAAACCAGGCTAATAGGAGATGTATATGAAAAGTATTTCTATGTTAAAAGGCACTGTATGTGCTGTTCTGCTTGCATTGGGATTTACTGCTCATGCTGTAGACGCCAGGGAAGTAGTGCAGATGGCTCATGATGTTGAAAAGCCAATGTACACAATGGCTCGTGTTCAGATGGATCTTATCGGTAAAAACGGAGCAATTGAAGAAAGCCGAATCGTAACAGAATACGGAAAGGATATCAATGATCTTTCTTCTATCGTAATGATTTTTAATACTCCTGCTTCCGTAAAGGATACAAGATTTCTTCAGGTAGAAAACAAGGATAAGGATGATGATAAATTTATTTTTCTTCCTTCATTGAAATCTACACGAAGAATTGCTGCAAGCGAAGGTTCTAAATCATTTATGGGTACAGATGCAACTTACGATGATATGTCTACACGCGAAGTTGACGAAGATACTCACGAAATGGTTAATGAAAAAGAAGAAAAGAACGGATATACCTGCTGGGTTGTAAAATCTATTCCAAAAGATGAAAAATCTTCACAGTATTCTTTCAGAATTAACTGGATCGATCAGAAAACACATTATCCTGTTTACTCAGAAATGTATGACAAAAAGGGTAAGCTCCTTAAGACTCTTACACTTGAAAAACTTGAAGAAAAGACTGGTGAAACAGGAAAGAGTTATAATATTCCAATGCAGGAATATATGAAGAATGTTCAGACAGGTCATTCTACAAGACTTATAATTCAGCAGCTTAAGCTTGATTCAAAAGTTCCAGAAAGCGTATTTACACAGAACTTCCTTAATACTGGAAAGATTTCTAAATAAGGATAAAATAAAAAAGGCAGACTTGTGTAAGTCTGCCTTTTTTTATGGCTCGCGAACCTATAAAAAAAGTCCGGTTTATAACCGGACTTTTTTCATACAATATTTTAATTAGTGTTTAGCCTGAAAACGTTTAAGCATTGCAACGGCATTTCTCTTTCCGTTGTATACAAATCCGCCGTTCCAGTATTCAAGGGCAGCAAAGAGGGCATTACCACCGTCCTGTGCATCTGATTCTTTAGTCTTGAATGAAACGTAGTTTGCAAGTTCTTCAAAGTTATTTGCATGAAGACATGAAAGTCTCTTGCGGTTGAATTCATTCCATTTTTCAAGGTCTTTAAAGCCTTCGCCTTCATCCTGAACAATTACATGGGCATGTGTAGGACTAAATGAATACCATACAGTAACTTTCTTGTTGATGTCGCAGTGATTACCATGTTTTACACCATTCTTGATTACTTCACTGATCTGCTGTTCAAGAAGGTTAAGCTCTTTAATTTCTGAAGGTGCAGACTGTACGATTAAAAGTGTAAAGTATCTGATCTGTCTGAAATCTGAAGGGAATTCCTTTTTGAGCATATTTGTCTTATCGAATAACGGGTCGTTATCATCTGCGCGTAATTCTTTTATTGCCTGTTCATCCATTGTAGTCTCCTTTTCAAATTGAATTAAAAAGTCTGAATTTATTCTTTAACCATGAGCAATGCTTCTTCTACGCTGTTTGCAATAGGGAAGTAGCCCATAAGTTTAGTCAGCTCAATAACTTTCTTTACGGATCCATGAATATTTGAAATAGCAAGCTTCAAATTCATCTTCTTGATTGTTGAACAAATGTAGATTAATGCACCAATTCCTGACGAGTCAATGTAATCAACCTGTTCAAGGTTAATGATAAAGATCTTTACATTTTTCTCAATCATCTTCATTACAAGTTCTTTGAGTTTATAGGAGTTGTAGAGATCCATTTCTCCGTTTACATCGATAATATAAACGTCACCATTTTTTCTGATTTTAAGTTCCATAAGGTCGCTCCTTATCCTTGTATTTTAATAACCAAAAGACTTTGATCATCGTATTGCTGTGTATTGCCACAGAACTTTTTTATATTGTCTTTAACCTTTGCAGCAATGTCTTTCCCATTCAACATGCAGTTGGCTTTAATAACCTTTGATAAATTTTCGAGTGAATATTGTACACCACTTTCATTAAGACATTCAAGTAGCCCGTCGGTACAAGTTACAAGAATATCACCTGCATTGAGAGAAATGTCAACATTCTTGAATTGTGTTGATTTTTCAACACCGATCGGTTCGCAACTTGTAGAAACCTTTGTAATTGAACCTGTTTCTGCAGAGTAGAGCAGTACAGGGTTCATACCGCTGGAAGCAATCTGTGCAGTATTATCAATACTATTGTAGTTTATAAGTGAAACACTGGCAAAGTGATCCATACTGTTTTTTTCTGAACAGATTGCCTTGTTTACCCATTCCAAAATTGTTGCAGCAGTCTGGTTTGTGTTTGCGAGCAGGCGTAGCATAGCCCTTACCATAATCATTACGACAAGGGAATTCATTCCTTTTCCTGCAACGTCAGACATAATGAACGTAATCCTGTCTTTTCTTGAAGGAATTATGTCATAGTAGTCACCGCAAACGTTTTCAAGCTGTGTTTCGTATTTACCGATTGAAAGCTTGCTGATTGCAGGAATCTTTTCCGGAACAAGAGTTTTCTGGAATTTTGTTGCAATATCGCCTTCCTTTGTAAGTTCTGTATGTTCTGCATATGCAAGAAAACTGTTAAGCGGTACAAGGGCAGTTGCAAGCGCATTAGACAGGTTTTCTGCAATTTCAAATTCATCGTTAGAGAACGGTTCTGAATCCGGCTTTCTTGCAAGACAGATTAAAGATGTTGGTTCTCCAGACTGTTTTACAGGAATAAAGATGTAAGGACCTACACGGAGAAAATCTTCCGGACCGTTCTGGAAGATGCGGTGATCCTTTATAGGATTTGTAATGTTTACCGGTTCGCCGGCTGTAAAAATATCGCCGAATGCATTTCCGCTAAGGTTAAAATTTGAATAGCGGAAGTTTGTTTCTACGCGGATAGCCTTGTGAGGAAGATCTTCCGGAAGCTTGTATGGAGGAGGGAATGTTCCTGAAACCGACTTAACTGCCAGAATATTGTCAAATTCATCCAGTACAAGGATTGCACATCCGTCTGCGTTTGTCTGTTCTGTAATGAGCTTATTGAAATTTTCCAGGAATGCCGTAAGGGAATCTTCTTCCTTAAAATACTGTGAAGCCTTTTCTACCATGTCCTGGTTTGTCTTAAGAAGTTTCTGGAATTTTTCTGCTTGACGCGCAAGAGCTTCTGTATTTACTTTTTCCGGATCCTGTTCTTCCTGCTGCAGTTTTTTCTGTTTCTTTTCTGCAACTTTTTCAGGGTCTGATACGGCAAGAACAAATGCATATGCAATGAAAAGTGTTTCTATAAGAATGAATATTATTGCCAGATAGAATATTTTCGGGTCAAAGGCAGAAATTAAGGTTCCTGCAACAAAAATACCTATAATAGGAAAATAAACAAAACTGATTGTCGCTGTTTTTCTGATTTTAGCAATGAGAAGCAGGATGAATAAAACAAGACCGGCTGCTGCGGATATCAGAAGCGGTGTCTGTACGAACGAATCAATTGTACCCATATTATATAAATTTCTCCTTTTGGCTGCTACGCAGTCAGATCACTTTTTTGCCCTATAACGGCATTTTTTTGATCATCAATTATATTAATATTATCATTGAAATATTCAGTCGTCAATTTAATTTTAACTGATGAAAGGATATTTCGAGGTTCATTTTTTAGCGCCTTCCCGTTTTGTCTTGCGGGATTTAATCTTGAGTTTAACCTTCTGTATTATGTTTGTAATTTTTTTCTCTATAGGAGGCTTTCTTTCTTCCTTTATATCATAGATTATCTGGTCAAGTTGAACGTCTTCGCCGAATTTTTTCTTAAGTTCATCAAAGAAGTTGATTATAAAGATGTAAAGCTCGCTTACAGTGTTGTTCTTGAAGTATTTCATAATTTTTGACTTTTCGATTGCACATACAACCGGCATGTATACTGTGTCAAACCAGGATTTTACGGCTTCTTCCATGGAAATTTCCTGCGGCTTGGACAGGTTTATAAAATATTTGTGCGTAAGTATGTGCTGATAGATTACGTCGTACTGTCCCGCAGTTTTAAAGTCCAGGCACCAGTAGTCAGTAATGTCACCGAAACTTGTTTCCATATAGAAATTGCGTTTTTCGTAGCTGATAATCTGCTTTATCATGCCCTGTAGCGTTCTTACCGGGGAAAGCCTGATTTCCGTCTGAAGGGAAGTAACTTCTGCATCTATAAATTCAACTCCTTTTGCCTTTGCTACAGAAACCCTGTGATTTCCATCGCGTACAAAATAGAGTCCGCCCAATTCATAGACTTTTATAGGTGGCAGTACGATATTGTTGATTACGGCCTCATCTACATGTTCCCATCTTTCTTTAATGATTGATTTTTTAGGGAAAAACTGATTGTCAAAATCTTTATAGCGGCCTTCGCTTCCGATAATCTGAGAAATAGGTACAACCTGCATTCCTACATAGGTTTCTGTTTCCGGTTTTAAAAGCTTTTTTACAGCCTTTAAGGAAATCATCTTTGCTTCTTCGGGATTAAGGAAATGCTGTATTTCATTGAATAAAGCCTTGTTTCTTGCTTTTACAAAGTCGTTCTCTGCTTCCTGTAACATGTTTAATCTCCGTTATTGTTGTTTTCAAAAGTAACTACGTGATGTGCGTAAGCATTTACGACGGTAGTCTGTTCATAAACTGAAACTCTTTCTTCTCTAAGGTCATACAGGTGTATGTGTCCATGAATCATGTATGCCGGCTTGAATTTTTTTACAAACCAGTTGAAAGCCTTGAATCCTACGTGGCACGGATCCTTATGATCATGAACATTGTATGGCGTTGCATGGGTAAGGAAAATGTCCAGATATCTTCCGTAGCGGATTTTATTCAGAAGAAGTCCCGGGACAAGCCTTAAAAGATGCAGCATCATTTCTGAGTCTGTGTACTGGCAGAGTCCGTTGTTATAGCGGATTGAACCTGAAATTCCAGTCATAAGAAGGGGAGTATCCCTGTTGTTTTTATTTTTTACGCTGAAATTTTTAAGTACAAGATTTTTGAATCCTGCGTAAACAGCTCCATGATGATGATTTTTATATTCACTTTTTTGAAATTCTGTTACTGCCATTGCGGCTGCATTCTGCGCAGATGTTGCCGCACTTGCCGGAGCAGGTTGCTGTCCGTGATAGAATTTATATTCATTAAGATTGTGGTTTCCGAATACAAAGTATGTAGGCTTGTTAAAGACTGTGACGATAAAGTCTATGTAGTCCATAGGTAAATCTCCGGCACAGAGAATAAGATCTATGTCCGGAAAATTTTTTGAGGCGTTTGGATTGTAAATCATAGGATCAATCTGATCGGAAACGCAGAGAATCTTCATTTTATCAGCTGCTGGCCTTGGACAGCATATTCTGTAATTTTTCTTTGCCAATAAGTTCTATAGGGCGGTTTTCTGCAAACTGCTGTGCCGGGCGTGTAAAGCCGGAACTTGCAAGAATGAGGGTTTTTGCACAGTTTGAAGACTTTGCCTTGTCCAGGGCTTCTCTGACAGGTGCATCTTCAAGCGGTTCCGGCTCTCTGTAGAAACGGATAAGGTACATCTGTTTCCTCATGTTCATCCAGTCTCCGCTTGCAGTATCTGTTGCCATGATTTCGCAGCCGAATTTTTTTGATTCAGCCTGCTGTGCGGTCATATTCATTGTTTTTGTGATTACAGATTTGCAGACTTCTATGAATTCTGTGTCTGAGCAGGTAAGGTAATCCTTAAGGCTGTCGTTTGACTGAAGGTCCTTGTATTCCTGAAGCTTGTTTGCAACGTCTCTAAAAGAACGGTTCTTATTATAGATAAGATCCCACTGTTCAATTGCCTTTTCAATCTTTCTGGTCTTTTCAAAACATGCGGCAAGAAAGTAGCGTGCGTAAAGTGTGTCGTTACTTGTTCCGTCTTTATCAAGTTCGATTGCGCGCTGAAGGTCAATCTGTGCATTGTCCAGACGGTTTGCCATCATGTAGCAGGTTGCGCGTTCAATAAGTGCTTTCTGCTTGAATTCGCTGTCTCGCTGAGCCTTGTCGAATGCTTTTACGGCTGCCCCAAAATCCTTTGCTTCCTTAAGGAGTTTTCCAAGGTAATAGTAGCATGAGTAAGTTTCCGGATTAAGTCTGATTGCAAGGTCAAGTTCTTTTTTTGCTTCGTTAAGCTGTTTTGCCTGAAACAGGATGTAGCCTACGGAAGCATGTGCCTTTGCATTTTTTGGATCAAGGACAAGGCATTTCTTATATACAGAAAGGGCAAGATCCTTACGGTTCTGCTTTTCATAGATTTCACCGGTGCGGAAAAAGTTTTCTGCAGTATGAGGATCCATTTTTGTAAGGAGGAGGTATTCACGCAAAGCTCCGTCCAGCTGATTGAACTTAAGTTGAAGGGCTGCAAACTCCCTCCTGAAAGGAATTTCCTGGAGCTGATTGTCGAAAAGTGCATGTTCATTTACGAATTTAAATTCTATAAGGGCAAGCTCTCCGCGGTTATCTGCAAGATAGGCTTTTCCAAGATAGTAATGCGCAAGTGCATTTGAAGGTTCTTTTGCTACAATCTGTTTTGCAAGTTTTGATGCAGCCTGATTTTTTCCGGCTTTAAGAAGTTTTCGGACGTTATCTACTTTTTTTGGTGATGCGATTGATTTTATAACGACGATTACAAGCGAAACTAGTATAACTGATATTATTGCAAAAATGATTATAGACATTATTAACACCTCTACGAAATACTTATTCATTATACAGTATATTTTTAAAATGTAAACGACCGTTATTTTTATGCCGATAAGAGAGCTATGAAGAAGACTTTTTTTCGATTTGGATGTATTTTTATCTATATGATTGCTTTTTCCGGGCTGTGCATGGCTCAGGGAGAAGGAGAAAAATTTTTTAAGGAAAATAATCCGGCGCAGGCAATTCCACTGCTTGAAGAGGATATTAAAAATCAGGCTGTAACGCCGGATACATATAATTTTCTGGGACTTGCGTATTTTCAGACTGGAGACAATGAAAAGGCTGTAGATGCGTTTGACCGCGGAATGGAAAGTGGCAGCGCCGGCAGAAAAAGGCTCCTGTTCAACAAGGGAACGGTCCTTATGGCAATGGGAAACTATTCTGCGGCAGAAAACTGCTTCAGCCTTGCCCTTGCGGCTGATTCGGGATATCATTCCGCTCTGCTGAACCGGGCAAATTCAAGGCTTTACCTTAAAAAATATTCAGATGCATGTGCAGATTACAGGTCTTATGTTGCTGCTCTGCCGGATGATCCGCAGGCAGAATCCATAAGGACGCTCATCGGTTACCTTGAGCAGGAAATCGAAAACCAGAAGATTGAAGCTGAACGCATTGCGGAAGAAAACCGCCTTATGGAAGAAGAAAATCAAAGGCTTCAGGAAGAGCTTGCACGCCAGGAAGCAGAGCGTAAGGCTGCAGAAGATGCACGTCTTGCAGAAGAAGCTGAACGTCGCAGAAAGCTTCTGGAAGATGTTGCAAATTCCCTTCAGCAGACGGATACGACAAATATGACGGCCGGTGCAGAAGACGTACTTGATTATGAGTACGAAAGTGAGCTTGAATAAATACAGTAAATAACAGTGAAGGGTTGACCATGCGGTTAGCTTTTTATGGGAGAAATTATGAACGCCACAAATGAAACAAAGAAAAAATTTGATGACAGAAAAAAGAAGGCTGCTGTTGTGGCATTGATTGCAGTCCTGCTGTTTTCTGCCGGTATTGCAGGAGGCCGCCTTTTGGTTTCTGGCGGCGGTTCCAGTAAAGGAAAGGCAAAAAATAACACAGTTTCACTTGTAAATCTTTATTATGAAAAGGGTGAATATGACCGGGCCCTTGATAAACTTGAATCGCTTCTGCTTGAAAACCCGAATGATCCGGAAGCGCTTGCCCTTATGGAAAAAATCCTTAAGGCAAAGGAAATGTCAGCTTCGGGAAGAGATTCCGGCATGGGCGGCGGAAATTCAAGCGTAAATGTTACTGTTGATACAGACGGACTTCAGGCTGCAATGGAATCTTCCATCAATTCTATGAAAAACGAACTTGAAAAAAACAATGCAAAACTTAATGAGCAGATTGCAAAAAACAATGCAGAAGCAGAAAAGAATCGCAAGGCCATGGCTGAACTTTTGAAAAAACAGCAGGAACAGGCTGCAGCAGAAAAGGCAAGGCAGGAACAGCTTATTGCTGAGCAGAAAGCGGCAGAAGCAGAACGCAAAAAGGCTGAAGAAGTAAGAAAAAAGCAGGAAGCAGAGAGAAAGGCCGCTGAAGAAGCTCTTATGAAAAAGAATGCGGCAATCAAAAAAGAAATTTCAGGCGTAAATGATGAAATTCAGCAGGCAAAGGCGGCTTTGAATGCTGGAAACATTGATTCTGCTGTGAGTCATTTTAATAAAGCTGAAAGTCTTCTTCCTGTTGCGGGCGGAGACCCGGAATATGAGCCGGCATTCAGTGCAAGTAAAAATACAGAGATGGCGAGCCTTCTTTATGAGGCTTCGCTTAAGGCTTCTTCTCCGGAAGAAAAAAAACGACTTGAAGAACTTGCCGTTGAATATGCTAAAAAGGCTGTTGCAGCTGACGGAAAATCATCTGCAAGCCAGTATATTTTGGGAATGGATGAGTATTCAAAAAAGAATTACGCAAAAGCTCTTGAATACCTTACAAGGGCCGTTGAAAACAATAATTCCAACTCACTTTATTACTATAATCTCGGAAGGGTTCAGTTCCAGATGAAGAAATTTACAGAAGCCAGGTATTCATTTTCTACATCGTGCCAGCTGGATCCGGCCTATGCACCGGCCAGATACAATCTTGGCATAACAAATAACAGACTGAACGATCCTAAGGCGGCGCTTTCTGACTTTAGAAAGGTTCATGACATTGACAGCCACCACGAAAACTCATATCTGGAAGAAGCAAGAATACTTATGCGCCTGAATGACAATGCCGGTGCAATAGCTGCGTACAAAAATGTTATAAAGTTGAACAGTACCAACAGGAATGCGCTGAATGAACTTGGAACTGCGTACAGTTCTGCAAAGAAATATGGTGATGCAGAATCTACGTTCAGGCAGTCGCTTGCAATGCTTCCGGCCGGAAAATCAGATCCACTTACATATTACAACCTTTCTACGGTTCTGTTTGAACAGAATAAAACCGAGGATGCCCTTGTGTATGCAAAAAAAGCATATGAATCAAGTGCAGAAATAAAGGATAAGTCTTCACGTGCAAACATTATGTACAACTATGCACTTCTTTGTGATAAGAGCGGAAATACTGATAAGGCAATTTCTGTATATGCAGAAGTTCTTGGGGTAAATCCTTCTCATCTTAAGACTCAGATAAATCTTGGTGTAATGTACATGAATATGACGCCGCCGGATGCAGATACTGCGCTTTCATTATTCCTTAAGGCTTACGCACAGGATAAAAATAACTTTGAAGTAAACAATAATCTGGGAAGTGCATATCTTTCAAAAGAGGCATATAGTGATGCAATTAAGTATTTCCAGAACGCGTTAAGGCTTGATCCAAAGAATAATGCAGTACGGTTTAATCTTGCCCAGGCATTTGCTTCTGATTCTCAGTTTGATAATGCAGAAACTACTTACAAGGAACTTTTAAAGCAGGACAGTGAAAACTGGGATGGATACATTGAACTCGCAAAGGTATGCATGGCAAAGGGAAATAACGCTGCCGCTTCAAAATACCTGGAATTTGTAAAGATTAAAAAACCGGGCTACAGAACCGGAGAAATTGATTCTCTTATAGCTTCCATGAAAATATAATAATGTTTCCGGATAGATTAATAGTCTGTCCTTCTTACAAGGGAAAATAAAGTTTCCCTTGTAATTGTTGTGTAGCATGGACGGCCATGAGGGCAGTGCGGGTCTGGAAGTGCAAGGGCTCCGCGTGCAATTTTTCCTGCTGCGTCATCGTCTAAAATCCAGCCGTCCTTTACTGCGGCTTTGCAGGCTGTCATTGCGGCAATTGAATATATTATGTCCTGCGGGCGGATTTTTTTATCAAGAAGGTCATGCTTAAGGTCTTCTTCTGTGCCGTGCCAGCGTTCCGGAATTGTAAGGAATTCCCAGCGGCCGGCTCCTATGTTCTGGCATGTAAAGCCTGTTTTCTTAAGTTCATCCTTAATTCTTTCCAGATAGTCGTCATCTTCTTTATTTTCTGTTGTAATTACATATGGAATAAGAAGGTTCTGGCTTTTTCCCTGTGATTCTATAATCTGATCAAAAATCATGCGTTCGTGTGCTGCGTGCTTGTCAATTATGTAAAGCGTGTTGTTCTGTTCTGCAATAATGAATGTACCCAGTGCGCTTCCTATAAAGTGAAAGTCCGGAGCGATTTCTGTTTTTTTCTGTGCTAAAGACTGGGAGAATTGATCCTGTTGTAAGTCTTCCGGGGCTTTTTCTGTTGATAGCACTGGAATCTGAGGCTGAGGTTCTGCCGGTTTTCCTGTGTAAAGGGAAATGACTTCATCCATCTTTTCTTTTATTTTTCTGGTGTTTTCTGAGCCCTGTGTGTTCTGAGTCTGTAACGAAGCTGCACTGTAAGAAGGCGTAGACGGAGAATAAGCTTCCTGTCCGGCAGAAGTTCTTGGTGTAGAAAATAAAGATTCTGCCTGCTTTCTTATTTTGTATTCCGGTGAACCGAAATTCGGGCGGGAAGAAAAGCCTGTCCAGCCGGAACTTTTTGACTGTTCTGCAAAGCTTGAAGCGGAAATGCCCCCGTAGTAGCGGCTTTTTTCTGAAATCGGGTAGGATGGACTGTATGTCTTTTCTGGAACTGAATGCGCTGCCGGTTCTTTTGAAATTGAATTAAGTGCCATTTGGGCAAGTGATTCTGGCGAAAAAAGTTCCTTTGCGGCAGGAGAAACTGTTTCTGCCTGCTTTTTCATCGTGTGGTTTGTATATTCAGAAAAAAACGATTTTACTGCCGTGCTTATTCCGTGGTGGAGCGAGGCAATGTCCTTGAACCGCGCTTCTTTTTTTGCCGGGTGAATATTAAAGTCAACTAGAGAAGGGCGCATTGTAATAAATGCTGCTGCCACTGGGAAATTTCCGTTTGGGAAATAGCCCTGGCTTCCGTATTCAATTGCCTGAACGAGCGAATATTCCTGAATCCTTCGTCCGTTTACAAAAATGTAAATGTCTTTCTTGTTGCTGCGGAAAATGCCTGGTTCACCTATTACGACTGTAAAACTCCAGTCCGGATCATTTTCTGAAGACCGTGCAGAAATCTCGCTAAAAAGCGAAGAGTTTTCGCGTATTTCCATTGCCTTTACAAAGCGTTCAGAAAGACTTTGGTCTTTTGGAAGGTCAAGTCTTACGGTTCCGTCCTGGATAAATCTGAATGAAATGCCAGTCTGTGGAAGAACTTTTTCTGCAAAAGTTGAACGGCACAAAATTCCTTCTGATGCCGGTCTTTTTAAAAATTGTCTTCGTGCTGGGAAATTTTCAAAAAGACCTTCTGCGCAGACAATCGTGCCTTCTAATGGTGTTGCAGGTTCAATTATATGGTCTTCTGTAACCGAAGCCTTCATCCTGTAGCCACCGGAAAGAATTGATAGACGGCATACTGCTGCAATGGAAGCAAGCGCTTCTCCCCGGAATCCGAGTGTAGAAAGATTTAAAAGGTCTGTTTCCGTTGAGATTTTACTTGTTGCATGGGGGCGCGCGCATTCGGCTAAATCTTCTTTTGTCATTCCGCTGCCGTTGTCAACAATGCGTACTTTATCTATTCCTCCGCCGGAAATTTCTACAATTATGCTGGATGCGCCTGAGTCAATGGCGTTATCCATAAGTTCCCGGACGATGGCGTTCGGGCGGTCAATTACTTCTCCGGCTGCAATTTTTCTTGCAACTTCTGCATTAAGTTTTCTTACAGGATGATTGATACTCATTTTTACTGGCGTGTTCCCTGAACCGGTTCGCCAGAAGTTCCGTCTTTAAGACCGGAAAACTGCTCCAGTTCTGCATCGATTCCGTTTGCAGGATCCGGCTGGTTCATAAGCTGCTGGATTTTTCCTTCAATTCTGTCGATTTCTTTTTCCATGCCTCTTGCAAGCTGAATGCCTTCTTCAAAATCTTTGAGGGCATCTTCAAGAGAAATGTCTGTTCTCTTTATGTCTGCTGTCAGTTTTTCAAGTTGTGCAAGCTTTTCTTCAAAATTTTCCATTAATGATGACTCCTTGTAAATTTACTTTTAACTGCATATTTCCGTAACGGTTGCAGAAATTTTTCCCTTTGCAGGAATTATTTCAAGTTCTGCTCCCGGACTAAGAAGTGTGGCATCTCTTATAATTCCGCCGTTTTCTTTGCTGCGGACCATGCTGTATCCTCTGTTAAAAATTGTCTGAGGACTTGCATTTTCCAGAACTGTAACGCAGTTGTCTATTTTTTGTCTTGTATCCCTGAGCTTTTCGTTTATGTTTGCAAACAGGTTGTCCTTTGCATTGTCAAAACGGCTTAAAAGAGGCTGTTCTATTGCTCTGAATTTAAGTTCCATGTTCTGCGGATCAAAACTTTTTACAGTCAGCCTGATTTTTTCAACCCGGTTCTGAATCTGCTGGTAAAGGTTCTGCGAATACTGCATGAGCGCCTGATTAACCTTGGAAAGTTCAGGAACAACAATTTCTGCGGCTGCAGAAGGAGTAGGAGCCCTGAGATCTGCGGCATAATCGCTTAGAGCCCAGTCAATTTCGTGACCGACCGCGCTGACTACAGGAATTTCGCTTTCTGCAATTGCACGGATTACGCTTTCTTCGCTGAACGGCAGAAGATCTTCAAGAGAACCGCCACCACGGCCTACAATAAGTACGTCACATAGCTTAGACCTGTTTGCATTTCTTATCTGCCTTACTATTGTTTCTGCGGCTTCTGTACCCTGAACAAGAGACGGAAGAACAACAACAGAAACGCATTTATTCCTTCTTTTTGTAATCTGAAGGATATCGCGCAGGGCAGCTCCTGTAGGACTTGTTATAACTCCAATTGTTCCGGGAAAAATAGGAAGCCGCTTTTTTCTTACCTGATCAAAAAGTCCTTCTGCTGCAAGACGGCGTTTCCGCTCTTCTATTGTGCGTAGAATTTCTCCTTCTCCGGCAATGCTCATTTTGGAAATTACGATTTGATATTTTCCCTGTGGTCCGTACACAGAAAGCTTTCCAGTTACGACAACCTTCATTCCGTCTTTTGGAACAAAACCCAAAGAATATGCGGCACCGCGGAACATTACGGCGCTTATTATGCTTGTAGAATCCTTTAAGTTAAAGTACAGGTGACCGGACGAATTTGGCCTGTAGTTGGAAATTTCGCCTTCCAATTGGATTACAGGAAAACCTTCTAAAAGTTCCTTTATGAGATTGTTTAATTCTGTGACAGAAAAAATCTTGTCCGGCGGCAGTGGAATCTGATTCATGAAATAATTTTATACATTCAGTTCAACTTGTTCAATTACAAAGCCGATAAGAAAGTGATGAAAACTCTTGTAATTTTATTTGCTGATTCCAGATCCGGTCATATGTTTGATTCTGTTTTTGCGGGTAAGTCTGCATTTGACAGAAGTCTTGAATGGGCTGAATCTGTTAGAAAAATAAATGACTCTGAAACGGTTGTACTTGCAACTTCTGATATTGAAAAAACTGTAAGGAATGCAACCGAAGCAGCCGCAATAAACGCTGAAGTGTATTCAGAAGAAAAATGGAACGTAAAAAAGCTGCTGGAACATTTTGTTATGCATGCACGGGAAAAAAACTGCAATGCGTGTGTTTTTGCCTGGGCGGACCAGCCGTTTGTTGATTCGGGAATTACAGAGTCTCTCCTTAGGGATCATTTTGAATACAAGGCTGAGTATACTTTTGCAGACGGGTACCCGGATGGGCTTTGCCCGGAAGTGCTGGATGCCGGAACTGCGGGGATTCTGCTTAAGCTTTCGGAAGGAGTGCAGTCGGAGGCTGGAGAAAGGGCGGTTGTGCGTTCGAGCATCTTTGATCTTATAAAGACTGACATAAATTCTTTTGAAATTGAAACTGTCATTGCAGACAATGATTACAGGCTTTTCAGAATGAGTTTTAACTGCGGAACAAAGGCTGGCTTACATTCCTGTCAGGCCCTCTTCAAAAGCGGTATAGAAAACAAATCAATAGAAGAAATCTCAAAATCCGCCGCATCCTCAGTGTCTGTGCTCAAAACGGTTCCTTCATATTACAATATTCAGATTACAGACAGAATAAATGTTCCGTCAATTTATCATCCAGTCGGCCTTGAGCGCACAGATGGCAGTCGCTTCATGGCTTTTGAAGATTTTAAGTCTCTTGTAATGAAAATTTCTGATTTCAGTGAATCCGCTGTGGTAAGCCTTAGCGCATGGGGCGAAGCAACTGCTCATCCTGATTTTGTAAGGATGGTTTCTTTTATTCTTGAACAGAAGGGGCTTACAGCGCTTGTAGAAACAGACGGACTGAACGTAACGGAAGAAATGTGTTCCGCTCTTAAATCTGCCTGCGATAAAGCCGTGGACCGCGTAAATGGTGGCGATGACAACGGAAAACTTATCTGGATTGTAAGCCTAGATGCATTTACCAAAGAAAAATACGCAGAAATTCACGGTGGTGTGGACTGTTTTGAAAAGGCTGTTGCCGGAACAGAACTCCTAAAAAAGTATTTTTCAGAAAGCACTTATCCTCAGATTACAAGAATGAACGAAAATGAATCAGAACTTGAAGCATTCTGGCGCTTCTGGAACGATAAAAATAGATTTAAAAATCCTCTGATCATTGTTCAGAAATATAACTCCTGGTGTGGCCGGCTTCCGGACAGAAAACCGGCAGATCTTTCTCCTCTAGAAAGAAATCCATGCTGGCACATAAGAAGGGATATGACAGTTCTTGCTGACGGTACAGTCTGCTTCTGTCACTGCCAGTCAGGCATAAACTCAACCGGAAATGCTTTCTCGGAATCTCTTGAAGAAATCTGGGAAAGGCTTAACGGCGAAGTTCAAAATCATATGAATAAAAAATACTCAGAATTGTGTGGAAAATGCGATGAATACTATACCTTCAACTTTTAATGAATACCAGATAGACAGGACGATCCTGGGCGGAAAGCAGACAAATCCAAATTCTCAGCTTGATCTTTCTGTAATCATGCTGAATTCAAGCGGAAGTCACTTAAAAGGGCAGTATCTTGAAAACCTTCTGAACTGCGGGGTTTCTTCAATAGTTTCTGTTGAGCCTAATGCAGAAAGCTATAGCATAGAAGATGTTTCTAAGCGTTTTCCAAATGTAAAATTCCTTATTCCTCGAGAAAAAACTTCAGACGGCGTTCTGATTAATATGTCAATGTGCGAACTGAATACAAAATACGTTCTGGTTCTGCGCGACAGCCTTCATATTCCGGCAGGATTTCTTTCCAGAAATCTTATTGAAAATCTTATGAAGACAGACATTTACTGTATTGTTCCGCGCCTTTTGGACAATAACGGTGCAGGTGTGATTACGAATTTTTCTCCGTCGGCAAGCAGGGGTTCATTTAAAATGGAACCGAACCAGACTACGCTTGACGGAATTCCAACTTTATATCCCTTTAATTTTATCGGACTTTATAACAGGAAAAAATTTATTCAGCTTGGCGGATTTGACTATACAATAAAGTCTCCTTATTGGCAGAATGCAGATCTTTCGCTTCGTTCCTGGATTTGGGGTGAAAAAACTGTTGTTACTACAAAATTCCAGCTTTCCTATATTGATGAAGTTCCTATGGAAGATACAAAACCAGATATTTCTTACCTGCGTTTTTATCTGAAAAATATTCTTCCGCGCTTTAAGGCAGATCACGGTCAGTTTCCGTGCTTTTCGTTTCCTCTGTTTCTTTTTAAGTCATCATGCGGAATTTTTGAAGCTCTTTCGCAGTTCCGGGAAGCAAAATCCTGGGTTGGAAAAAATAAATACAGGTTTCAGCGGGATATTCAGTACCTTATTGAAAATTGGATGGAGTTAAAATGATAGGAAATAAGAAACTTGCAGTAATTATACAGTGCAGGCTTTCCTCAACACGGCTTCCTGGAAAAGCCCTTATGGATCTTGGGGGAAAAACTGTTTTTGAATGGACTCTTGATTCAATGAGCAAGGTAAAGGCGGATAAATATATTGTTGCAACAGATGATGCTTCTTACCCGGTTTTAGCTCCTCTTGCAGAAAAGCATGGCTGGAAGATTATGGCCGGTCCTCTTGAAGATGTCCTTGAACGTTTCTGCATGGCAATAAAGAAATTCGGCTGTTCATGCGTTTTAAGGGCAACGGCAGATAATCCTTTTCTTTTTTATGAGGCAGCCCAGGCGCTTAGTGATGAATTTTTTAAGCAGGATAAAATTGCCCACTGCGACTATATGACGTGGACAGGTCTTCCACATGGGTGCGGTGTAGAAATTTTCTGGGCTGATTCCCTTCTAAAGGCCGCTCAGGAAACTAAGGACCCTTATGATCATGAGCATGTAGGTCCGGCTTTATATAATCACAAGGACCGCTTTACGTCATTATTTTACAAGGCTCCAGCCAGATTCTATTTTCCGGATTACAGGACCACGATTGATACTTTCTGCGATTACAGAAAGGCTCTTGCTGTAGTGAACTGTATTTCAGGCGGAACGGCTCCTTCTGAACCGTATACAACAGAACAGATAATCAGTGCAGTAAGCAATCCTGACGTCTGTGATACAGTGCTTTTATATCCGTGTACAAAAAAGGGCTGCGGAACAGGACATCTTAGACGCTGTCTTAAAACAGCCGTAAAAAGCGGAGCCTTTGTATATATTCCGGAAAATCCTGAACTTGAAGAAACAGATTCCCTCATAAAGGAATTTAAGTCAGAAGGCTTAAAGGATTATCAGATTGCAAGGAAATTCCCAGAAAAAAACGAATACAACCTGATTGTTGCCGATGCATTTTGCCTTGACGAAGAAACTGCTTCCAAACTTAGCCAGGCTGCCATTTTCTGCGCAATCGACGAAGGCGGTAACCATACAGATTACTGCGATGTTCTTTTTGACATTCTGCCGGGCTACAGACTTGACCGCACCGCAAACCTTCAGGACCCGTCATTCATAGAACGACCGCTTTCCGTGCGCTCGGAACGTCCTTCCACAATCAAAAAAATTCTGGTTTGCTGCGGCGGAGAAGACCCTGCAGGGCTTGTTGAACCTGCTGCAGCTTTTTTCAGGAATTCTTTTCCGGATGCAGAAGTCACTGCAATCATGCCGGCAGAAAAACTTCGGAATCCCGAATTTAATCCTGTTTCTGGAATAAATTACAGGGAACCTGTAAAAGACCTTAAGGAAAGGCTTTCTGAATATGACCTGATTGTAACCCATTACGGATTTACAGCATTTGAGGCGCTTTCTGCAGGTTGCGCAGTAGTGCTTCTTTCTACAACAAAACTTCACGAAAATCTTGCCAGAAAGTACGGCTTTGTCTGCCTTGACAGAAAGGAGCTTGAAAATCCTGATTCTGCAAGGCTAGTAAAGGATATGGAAAAACTTTTTCCAAAGGTAATTGATGCAGAAAAGACAAAATCTCTGCCGGAAAAAATAAAGTACCTTTCTCATGGAAGGCGCTATGCATGCCCTGTATGTGGCGAACATTCTCCGGACAACGAAATTATTGCCCGCATAGAAGAACGTACTTTCCGCCGCTGCAATAAATGTTCAATGATTTATATTTCCTGGAACAATGCTGTTCCGATGAAATATGAAAAGGAATATTTTGCCGAGCAGTATAAAAATCAGTACGGACGAACTTATCTTGAAGATTTTGATTCAATAAAGAAAACTGGACTTAGAAGAATTCAAGAAATTCAGTCAGCTCTGAGGCTCAAGGACAAGGGCTCTGCAAAAGTTCTGGACATTGGGTGTGCCTATGGACCTTTCCTTTCTGCTGCAAATGAAAAAGGCTGGCTTCCTTACGGCACGGACATTGCACCGGACGCAGTTGATTATGTGCGTTCTAAGCTTCTGTTCCCTGCGGTTGTTTCCAAATTCCCGGATTTTAATCCTATGTCGGAATTCGGCCTTAATCAGTTTGAAGCCGTAACGATGTGGTAC
>Ga0256407_10001739_pt1 | contig 44392 bp, 42 predicted proteins | sample RumenRJG_04DNA_FD_193489 | JGI IMG/M metagenome (GOLD analysis project Ga0256407, IMG submission 193489) | Bovine rumen microbial communities from Lethbridge, Alberta, Canada - RJG_04 | ecosystem: Host-associated > Mammals > Digestive system > Stomach > Rumen | place: Canada: Alberta...
TTTTGCTTGTCTTGATTTGCAGCACTAAGGTAAGTGAAAAATCTGACATGGCAAAATCCTGAGCAACTTTTTGTTGCTCAGGTACTTATAAAGAAAGTTAAACTAAAGTGCTGCGGAATTAAGGATATCCTCAATGATTTCCGTCCTTTGAGGGGCTTATCCAGATCCTCCAGGACACGGTTCATCCTCCGGGAGAGGTAGTCCACCACGGCGGGGTTGTCGATCGGGGCCGGTTCATGGGTGACGGCATCCAGCATCAGCATGGCCATCTCCCGCTCCCTGTTTATGTCCAAAGAAGGAGGATTCTCGTTGAAGGCTTTGTCCGCGAGATCCAACATGAAGTAAGCCTGATGCTGGAGGTACAGCTCCGGTTGTCCCCAATATTCCTTAAGATACCGCTGTCCAGGTACCGCATGGCGGCTCGGTTGCTCCTGGGCGAGAGTGCTGGTTGAGGTGATGAGAATGGCCGCAAGTGAGAGAAGGGAGGTCCTGATATTCATTTCCGGGGCTTATTTCCCCAAATATAGTCATTTTCCAGAAAGGAAACCACTATCCCAGCAACGCTCCCCAATGGTAGAAGGTGTCGCAACTGCAAATGATCCCGGGTGATGTCCTGAGGTTTGGAATAACCCCGTTCCCTTATTAACTTTGTCCCATGGGCCTTGAAGGAAGACGATATCGCGCGGCCAGGGAGCCGGGGCAGAAGCTGGTCGTGGACGCGGGTTTCACGTGTCCGCACGGCCGGTGTACGTTCTGTGACAACGCTGCGTTCCATCCTTCGTACAGCGTACCGTCCAAAAGCATCACGCAGCAGATTGACGAGGGGATTGCCTTCCATGCGGCCAGAGGCCGGACACAGGGACCTTATCTGGCTTATTTCCAGTCATTTTCCAATACCTTTGCCCCCCTTGAGCGACTGAAGGCCGTGTACGGGGAAGCGCTGGCGCACCCGGCGGTCGAGGGCCTCGTCATCGGCACGCGACCGGATTGCGTGGATGCAGAGAAACTGGACTACATCGCCTCGCTGGGCTGTGTACGGATGGAGTACGGGATCGAGTCCTGCCGGGATGAAACCCTTCGGCGGGTGCACCGCGGGCATGATTTCGCCTGCACGGAACGGGCCGTGCGGGAAACGGCCGCACGGGGAATCCCGGTGGGCGGGCATTGGATCCTGGGACTGCCCGGGGAAACGCGGGAAACGCTGCTGGAGGATGTCGCACACATCAACGCCCTCCCCCTGGACACGGTCAAATTCCACCAGCTGCAGATTCTGAAAGGGACGCCCATGGCTGCGGAATTCGCCGAAAGGCCCGGGGATTTCGTCCGCTGGTCGCTTCCGGAATACATCGACCTGCTGGCCGGTCTAATCGAGCGGCTGCGGCCGGATATCGCCGTAGGCCGCCTTGCCGCCAGCGTCCCGCCCCGCTATCTTGCCGTCCCCGGCTGGGGTGTCAAAGCCACAGCGCTATCCGCCCTGCTGGAAGCCCGCCTGCGCGAACGCGACACTTGGCAGGGGCGTTACATCACATAGTGGAATTCGCCCGCCTCTTCGTCCCATTCCAGCCGGTGGATGTCCCAGTTCGTCGAGCTGACGACTCTTTCGAGTTTCTGAGCGATGACGACCTTCTCTCCGTCCGTACGTACGTTGATCATGCCATAGACCGTCACCACCCGCTCCAGCGTCGCGTCGGTCTCCTTCTGTTTTGACAGATCGACGAACTCCTTGCCCGACCGGGCCAGCTCGGTGGAGAAGATCAGGGAGCGTTCCCCGCGGCTGTACTTGCCGATCGTCCCCAAGGTATCGGGACGGGGATGTGCGTAAGGCTCGTCGTCTCCGCTGGAGATGACCGTCGCAATCGGATTGAGGACCTGCAGGAATTCGGTCGAGAAGTCGGAACTGCCATGGTGACAGGATTTTGCGATGTCCACCTGCAGGAATTCCCGGGCTTTTTCGATGGCTTCCGCCATCTGGGCTTCATACTCCGCCCGCTTCTCGGGGGACAGTGTCTTCTTCTTCAGTTCGGCCTTGATTTTCTTGATGTCGATCCCCGAATACTTCTTGATCAGATAGTACTCCGACTTGGTATTCAGGTCCCCTCCCAGCAGGATCTTCAGATGACCCATGGTCAGTTTGAGGATGACCGAATGACCGTTCTTGGTTTCGGCGGGCGAGCCAAAATACGGCAGGGCGTCCTTTCCGTCGATCTGCTCCGCGACAGGGCCCATGACTTCGATCTTCAAGCCGCAGTCGTCATAGATGGGCGCGGAGCCTCTCCGCAAGGCAACCTTCGGAACGGACACAAGTTCAAGGGCCGAGACATACTTCCCGATCCCTCCTTTCTTGCGCCCCCTCAGGCTTTCCACACGCGCCTTGTAGTCCTCATCCGTATCACACAGGTCCGTGACATACTTATTGTAGTCATACCCCTTTCCCTTCAGATCCAGGATCGTTCCCAACGAAGACGGTTCGGTCCCGGAGGCCTCCACCATTCCGTTGTGATAGACCTTCTCAAAGGACAACTGCTGTTTCAAGCCCTCATGGGGTGGAAAGACCTCGCCGAATCCCAGATAATGGTCCGTGTCCGAATGGGAGATCACGACCGTCATCGGCGGCGGCGGCACCGAGGCGTCTTTCAGGTTGAACCGCCATCTGAGGAAGCGGAACATGTTGGCGGATTCCCCCGCATCGATCAGGAAATGCCGGTCGTCGGGCGTGACGATATGGCATCCGTCCCCCTGCCCTACGTCGATGAAATTGACCTCCAGGACAGGGTCGGGCAGCAATTGGGATTCCAGGATGACACCGCTGCACCGACGGCTGCTGACCCGGATATACTCCTCGTCGCCGATCTGGACCCGGCTGTAGTCACCGGTCCTTTTCAGGATGGTCGGTACGATCCGGTCGCCGAAGATCAGTTCCTTGACGAAAGCCAGTTTCTTTTCGCCGGTTTCGGGGTTGGTCACAACCTTCTGCAGTTTGACCGAAGGGTAGGCTGCATAGCCCACTTTCAAGATGTTGCCAGCCATAACTATAAGGATTTAAGGATTTCGGTGATCGCTGCCAGGAGGAGGGGCTTATTCATATCAGTCTATGGAATTGGGCCACCACGTGGGGCGGGTATAGTCGAAAGCACGCCGCTCCGCTGCCCAGGCAGGGGATACGAAAACGGTATCGGCCCGGTCGATATAAAGCTTTCCGTCCAGATGGTCGCATTCGTGCTGGAAGATGACGGCGGTGTAACCGGTCACCGTATCGCACTTAGGCTGAAGCGTTTCTGCATCGACGTAAGAGACAATGACGGAGGTGTACCGAGGGACGAGCCCCCGCATGGGCGGGACGGACAGGCAGCCTTCCGGGCCTTTGCCCATCGCCCCGAACAGGCTGTCCAGGTGCGGATTCAGGTAGCACTCGAAGGGACTCCCCTCCTTGTCGAATCGCTGCACCCAGATGACACGCTTGTCGATGCCCACCTGCGGGGCGGCGATTCCCACGCCGTCCTGCTTGGGGGATTTCACGGTGGAAAGCATCTTGGCCATCAGCGTCCGAAGGTCTTTCGACTTCAATTCGGCGGGAGTCAGGTCCGCACTCGGAGTCCGGAGGACCAGGCTGTCATCCGGCAGTACCGTCACATACATCACCGAATCGGACTCCCGGATGATGGTCCGCTCCTCGGGCGTAAACGCTTTCGGGCGGTTGACGGCCAGGAACACCGCCGCCACGATCAGGATCGGGAAAAGGTACCGGTTGATCTGTCTCATCGTCATGCTCATCGGAACAGGGATTTTACGAGGGCGGGAATGTCGGCCACCTTGACGATGTCGATACCCTCGGGTTTACGGTCAAAACGGGTGTAGGAGGAAACGAAGATGCGGCGGAAACCGAGGCGGGCGGCCTCCACGGCCCGGCGCTCGGCCTGGGAGACGGGCCGGATCTCGCCGCTGAGGCCCACTTCGCCGGCAAAGCACACATCATTCGGGATGGCGTAGTCGAAGTTGGAGGACAGGACGGCCACCACGACGGCGAGGTCGCAGGCCGGGTCCGTAATGCGCAGTCCGCCAGCCATATTCAGGAACACATCCTTCTGGGAGAGTTTGAAGCCGGCCCGGCGTTCCAACACCGCGAGGAGCATATTCAGGCGGCGGACATCGAACCCAGTCGCGCTGCGCTGGGCGGTCCCGTACACGGCCGACGACACCAGCGCCTGCACTTCGAACATGAAGGGCCGGTTGCCGTCCAGCATGGCGCTCACGGCCGTTCCGCTGAGTCCGTCCTCATGCTGCGGGATCAGGAGTTCCGACGGATTGGCCACCGGTCGGAGGCCGGCGCCGGTCATTTCGAAAACCGCCAGTTCGGAGGTGGAGCCGAAACGGTTCTTGATGCTCCGAAGGACCCGGTAGGCGCCCCGGTTCTCGCCCTCGAACTGGAGGACCACATCGACAATGTGCTCCAGGACCTTCGGGCCGGCGATGGTTCCTTCCTTCGTAATATGGCCGATGAGGATGACGGGGATGCCGCTTCCTTTGGCGAAGCGCAGCAGCGAGGCGGCGACTTCCTTCACCTGCGAAACGGAGCCGGCGGTGGATTCCACGTTCTGGCTGTACATCGTCTGGACCGAGTCCACGATGACCAGGTCCGGAGCCACAGATTCCGCCTCTGCGAGGATGTTGTCCATCAGCGTTTCGCTGTAAATCAAACAGTTGGAAGCATCTCCTCCCAGACGGTCCGCCCGCATTTTCACCTGTTTGACGCTTTCTTCGCCCGTGACATACAGGACCTTGAGGTTCGGGCAGGAAAGCGGGATCTGCAGGGACAGGGTGGATTTGCCGATACCGGGTTCACCCCCCATCAGGACAAGCGATCCCTTGACAATGCCGCCGCCCAGGAGCCGGTCCACCTCGGGATTGCCCAGGGAGACCCGGTCCTCCGCCGTCGTGGACACGTCCTTCAGGGGCATGGGCTTCCGTCCCGCACCCGGGACGGACACGGTCGCAGACAACGGCCGCTTCCCGGTGACCACTTCCTTTTCCACCATCGTATTCCACTCCCCGCAGGCGGGGCACTTGCCCATCCACTTGGAGTATTCGTTGCCGCAGTTCGAGCAGAACCAGACTGTCTTCGCTTTCGTCGCCATGTCGTTTCCTTTACTTATGCGAAGATACAAAAAAAAGATATTGTTCCAATCGGGACAATATCCAATCCTTTCGGAGGATATGAAGGGGAGAATTACTCGCCCTTGACTTCCTCGACGACCTCCTGGGCAGCGGCAGCGACGGTGTCGGCAGCAGCAGCGACAGTGGAATCGACAGCCTCGGTGGTGGCCTCGACGGCCTCCTCGACAGCAGCCTCGGCCTCAGCGGCCTTCTTGGAATTGTTGTTGCCGCAAGCGCTGGCAGCAACCATCATCGCGACGATGGCGACGGACATAAATACCTTTTTCATAGTAAATAAGATACATACTAACTTAAAAACACTTTTCGGGCGGCAAATGTACAGCACTTTCCGAACATTTCAAAGAAATTTTTTCAATAATTTTATAATCATGGAATGTCCGCGCTAGGAAACAACCTGTCAGCGTTTTAGTTCAAACACTTCCATGTCGTGAAGATTTCCGCTATCAATATGAAAGCGGAGCGCCGTCCGAACCGCGTGCCAGCCCTGTTTTCCGCAGGCTCCCGGATTGATATACAGCATGTTAAAAGTACTGTCATTCATCACCTTCAGAATATGGGAATGCCCGCACACGAAGATATCCGGCCGATACTGCCGGATCAGGGTCCGCGCCTCGGGATCATAGTGTCCGGGCGACCCGCCGATATGCGTCATCAGGATTTTCAGTCCCTCACATTCCCAGAACAGGTGCATCGGATATTCGTGGATGAGGCGCCGGTCGTCGCAGTTGCCGATGACGCCTTTGAGGGGCTTGAACGCCGCGAACGCATCGGCCGTGGCCAGTCCTCCGCCGAAGTCCCCGGCATGCCAGATCTCGTCCACCGGCTGCAGGAACTCCCTGAACTCGGGACTGAACACCCCGTGAGAATCCGATATGAGGCCGATATACATTTGACTATCCACGGGCCAGGTACACCGCCGTGGCGGCGACGACCGCGGCCGTTTCGGTACGGAGGCGGGAAGCGCCGAGGCGCACGGGGATGTAGCCGTGTTCGATGGCAAGGCGCGCCTCTTCCGGCGAGAAATCCCCTTCCGGGCCGATGAGGATGGTAATGTCCGTCGCAGCGCTTGCGGCAAGGGCTTCCTGGATGGAAATGCGGCGGGTGTCGCCTTCGAAGCAGTAGGCGATGAGTTTGAGAGATTCCTTCACCTGCTCCGCAGGTTCGGAACGACAGATGAAGTCCATGACGGACAGGGGTTCGACAATTTCGGGGATGCGGGCCTTGAGGGACTGTTTGGTGGCAGAAAGGGCGATCCGGTAAGCCCGGTCCGTCTTATAGACTTTCCGCTCGGAACGTTCGCCGATGACGGGGACGATGCGGTCCACGCCTACCTCGGTGGCCTTTTCCACGAACCACTCGAAACGGTCGTTGTTCTTCGTGGGGCAGCAGGCCACGGTGAGCCGGTACGGATGGCCGCCCCAACCGGGGAAGGCCTCCAGGACCTCCGCCTCGGCCGATTTCGGATTGTCCTCCGTCAGCCGGCAGCGGAACATCGTCCCGCATCCGTCAATGACGTGGATCTCATCCCCCACCCGGTGGCGCAGTACCCGGACGCAGTGCCCGGATTCGTCACTGTCCAGCCGGCAATGGCGGCCGTCGGAGTCGTATGCGTAAAAAAGTTCCACCTACATCCGGATAATCTGGACCTGGCCGTCCATCGCGACCTTGATGATCTGCGAGGCCTTGCCGGTGGAGCCGGCATCGAAGGAAGGCGGGACGACGAAGTCCACGGCATCCTTGATCTCCTGCGGAATGTCACTGAACCGCTTGGGCGTAGGTTCGCCGGAGATATTGGCCGAGGTGCTCACGAGGGGACGTCCCAGCTTGAAAATCAAGTCCTTGCACAAGTCGAACAGGGGGATGCGGATGCCCACGGAGCCATCTTCGGCCACCGCGTTCCAGGCGAGGTGCCAGCGGTCGCCGGGCTCGCCTTCGGCACCGGCCTGGGCCTCGGGATAGATGATTGTCATCGGGCTGTCATTGACCTCCACCAGCTCCACGGCCATCGGCGGAATCTCCCGCACGTACTTCGCGACCATGTCCAGGTCATTGGCCAGCAGCACCAACGACTTGGCCTCGCTGCGCTGCTTGATTTCATAAATGCGCGCTACCGCGGCAGGGTTCGTGGCATCGCAGCCCAGGCCCCAGACCGTGTCGGTCGGATACAGGATCGTGCCGCCGGCGCGGAGGGTCTTCAGGGCCTCGGCAAGGACTTCATCTCTTTTCATAGAAAGTGGTTATGACGGGATAATGGTCGGAATACCTGACCTTCGGGACCTCGCAGCGGACGGCCTCCAGGTCCCTCGGATACAGGATATAGTCGATACGGAGCAGCGGCCACAGCGTCCGGAACGTGGCGCCGAAGCCCTTCCCCGCCTTGACGAAAGCGTCACTGCGGCCGCGGGACAGCCGATACAGCGTGTAGGACAGCGGATTGTCGTTGAAATCCCCGAGCACCACCGAGCGGACCGGACAGGCATCCACGTCCTGCATCACGGCATCGACCTGCCGGGGGCGCTGGACGATGGAGCGGCGCATCTTGCGGCCGGTGTCCTCCACCGCCTCGTCGTCCACTTTTTTCAGCGAACGCACGAGACCCGAGAGCGAAATGTTGTAACTCTCGAAATGACAGTTGTAGAACCGGAGGACGGTGGAATCCAGCTGGACGTCCGTATGAAGCGCCATGTTCGTGGATTTTTCGAAATCGATTTTCCCCTTGTACAGGACGGGCCGACGGGTGAGCGTCACGTTGCCGGCGTGGCCCTTCTCTCCGGTAAGTACGTAGTAATCGGCATGATAGCCCGGGAAATGATCCCGGAACCAGGCGTCCATGTTCAGGGCGTTGGGCAGGTAGAACTCCTGGAGGCAGATGATGTCGGCCTCCGTCTTCCGGAGGTAGGCGGCGATGGAATCGGCCAGGACCAGGCGCTTGTCGCCCATGTCGCCATGGGCAAAGAGCCCCACGTTGTAGGAGACGACCTTGAGCGTAGGTTCCCGCGTCAGTTCCGGGGCCTTCCTCTGGTAATACTTTCCGATCAGGAAGATGGCCGGCAGGAGCATCAGGAGCAGGAATCCGGTCATCCGCGAGCGCCGGAAGAGGGCCCAGATGAAAAACAGGGTCGTCAGGACCACCAGCGGGATGAACATCAGGCCGAAGATGGTGAAGAACCAGGCTTTGGCCGGATTCACGAACACGGACAGGTAACTCAGCAGGAGCAGGCCCGCGATGACGAGGGCAGCCGTTCCGAAGGTCAGGCGCGAAAACCAGCCGGGCCGTTTCCTTTCTACCTCCGCCATATCGCTCCGGTTTTACGCCAGTACAGGACCAGCAGGAAAGCGAACAGCGCACCGCCCAGGTGTGCGAAATGGGCGATGCCCATCTGCGTCCCGGTGATGCCGGTCAGGAGTTCGATGCCGATGAAGATGGCGACCATCCACTTCGCATCCAGGGTGACCGGCGGGAAGATCAGGGTCATCCGGGCTTCCGGATACAGCATCGCAAAGGCGACGAGGACGCCGTAGATGGCGCCCGAAGCGCCCACGACCGGAGTCCGGAGCAGGTCGATGTACGCCGCGCTGTTCGGAGACATGGACTGCGCCTGGATCCATTCCACGCCCGTATGCAGGGCGACGGCACCGAAACCGGCCACGAAATACAGGATCAGGAACTTCTTCGTCCCGAGCGCCCGCTCCACCACCATGCCGAACATGACCAGGGTGTACATGTTGAACAGGATGTGCATGAAGCCCCCATGCATGAACATGTGGGTAAGGGGCTGCCACCACCGGAAGAGCGGGGAAGCCGGATAGAACATCGCGAAGGTCCCGTACATGAAATCCTGGTTGATCAGCGTGGCCAGGAAGACGATCACGTTGATGATGAGGATGTTCCGGGTTACCGTGGGAATACGTTCAAGGAAAGTGGGAAGTGCCATTCAGAATCTTCGGTCTATTTCGTCCAGCGGCAGGATGCTGATGATCCGGCGGCCGGCGGCGGTGAATTCGGGATTTTCGCAGGCGAGGAGGGCGTCCACCAGGCGCTGGGCCTCGGTGGGTGACGATAGCTTTTCCCCGCCGGAAGCGCCCAGCAGGGCGAACTTCTGGGCGAGGGACTGCTCCATCATTTCGGGAAGGGCCCCATGGTCCTCGGAGAGGATGAGGATCAGGTCCCCCACCATCGTATGGACCTTGCCCGCTTCGGTGCTGTAGCCTTCGGGGACGCCGTTCACGACCACCGTGTCGGTTCCGAAAGCGTCGATGTCGAAGCCCAGGCGCCGGAGGAGATCCTGGTGCTCGTCAAAGAGGAGACGTCCGCCCACCCCGACATTGACCTGGACGGGGAAGAGGGTGCTCTGGCTCACATGAGCCTCCTTGCCCAGGACTTTGAGGAAACGGTCGTAAAGAATCCGCTCACGGGCGCGAGCGACATGGACCACCATCACGCCGGAGGCCGACTGGGAGAAGATGTATTTCCCCTGCACGGTGAGGACCTGCGCCGAAGGCATCGTGCGGTCCTCGAAGAGCTTACCGTAGTCCTCGTGTCGGTCCACGGTATAGGAAGGATGCGCCGGGGCGCTTCCTCCGCCGCTTCCCTGCACCGGGGCGAAATCCCGGTCATCCAGGTACTTGTCTCCAGCCGTAAAGGGGTTGTAAGTGGGATCCACACCGGCCGTGGGAATGCTCACGGGACGGTATTCGTCGAAACGGGGGCCCAGCACCGGCATCTCCCGGGCCTCGGGATTGTCAAAGTCGATGGCCCCGCCCGAACCGCCGCGGGCCGTAGCCTCCCGGACACAGGCATACAGCGTCTGGAAGATGACGCTGTCCTCCTCGAACTTGATCTCGGTCTTGGTGGGGTGGATGTTCACGTCGATGGTGGAAGGGTCCACCTCCAGGAAGATGAAGTACGACGGCGTGGTCCCTTCCGGGATCAGGGACTCGTAGGCCTTCATCACGGCCTTGTGCAGGTAGGGGCTCCGGAAATAGCGGCCGTTCACGAAGAGGAACTGGTTTCCCAGGGTCTTCTTCGCCGATTCGGGACGGCCCACGAACCCGTGGATCCGAACGATGGTCGTGTTCGCCTCGATATCCATCACCTCCCCGACCACGGCGCTTCCGAGAAGATCCATCACCCGGAACTTCAAGGACTTGGCAGGCTTCAGGACATGGATGTCCCGGCCGTTGTGGATGAGGGTGAAGGCGATGTCGGGACGGGTGAGCGCGACGCGCTGGAACTCCTCCACGATGTGGCGGAATTCCACAGTATCGGATTTCAGGAACTTCCGGCGGGCAGGAATGTTGAAAAAGAGGTTCCGGACAGCAAAATTGGAACCTTTCGGGGCGGCGACTTCGCGGGTGGACAGATGCTCGGAAGCGGAAAACTCCACTTCCACGCCCACCTCGTCCTCGTCCCGGCGGGTCCTGAGGACCACATCGGACACGGCGGCAATGGAGGCGAGGGCTTCTCCGCGGAAACCGAAGGTGAGGATTTCCTGCAGGTCCTCGGCCGTCGCGATCTTGGAAGTGGCGTGCCGCTCGAAACACAGGACGGCGTCGTCCGGGGACATGCCGCAGCCGTTGTCGATGACCTGGATGAGCGTGCGGCCGGCATCCGTCACCGTGACGGAAACCTGCGACGCACCGGCGTCCACGGCATTCTCCATGAGTTCCTTCACCACGGAAGCGGGCCGCTGGACGACCTCTCCCGCGGCGATCATGTCCGCGATGTTCCTGGGTAGGATCCTGAGTTCCATCTAGCCGAGCAGGGAATAAAACTTCGTGATGTAGATCAGGACCACCGCCACAAGGAGAAGGGCTACAATACTGATAATCACCTGCGTACGCGTCTGAGTGGAGCGCGTGCGCTTGTAATTGCCGTCGCGCCAGGCGCCGCGGATGCTGCTGCCGGGAACGTACTTCCCTTCCTTGGCGGCCTTTTCATTGGAGCCGTCCACGTCACCGAACAGGCGCTTGCGCTCTTCCTCTTCGGGATCATAGTAGCGGGGCTTGTAGTTGAACACCCGGTGTTCCTGGCTTCCGAAGAAACCGAAATTGAATCCTGCCATAGTGCCTTCTTTCTTAACTTACAAAATTAATCATTTTTCATTATATTTGCGACCATGGATATCAGAATCGGAAACGGATATGACGTGCACGCCCTCGCGGAAGGGCTTCCCATGTGGCTGGGCGGCGTGCGCATTCCCTCGGAATATGGCTTTGTAGCGCATTCGGACGGCGATGTCGCCATCCATGCCCTGTGCGACGCCCTTCTGGGCGCCCTCGCCCTGGGAGACATCGGCCATCTGTTTCCCGACACCTCCCCCGAGTGGAAGGGCATCGACAGCAAGATCCTGCTGGAGAAGGTCGTAGCCCTCATCGCCTCTCAGGGCTGGCGCGTCGGCAACGCCGATATCACCATCGCCCTGCAACGCCCCAAGCTGGCTCCACACATCCTTTCCATGCGATCGGTGCTGGCGGAGGTCATGGGCATCCCCGTCGATGCCGTCTCCGTCAAGGCCACCACGACCGAGCACCTCGGCTTCGTGGGCCGGGGCGAAGGTTGCGAAGTCTGGGCCTCGGCGCTGCTTGTACGCCCCTAAACAGCGTCGAACACAATTCGCTATATTACAAGCACTTACATTCGACGGGCTATTTCTTCACGAACTCCACGCGGCGGTTCTTGGCGCGTCCTTCCTCGGTCTTGTTGTCGGCCACGGGCTCGTGCGCGCCCTTGCCCACGGCGCGGAGGTTGAACGGGTCCACGCCCTTCTCCTCGAGGGCCTTGACGACGGCCTCGGCGCGCTGCTGGCTGAGCGGGTCATTGACCTTGTCGGAGCCCTGGTTGTCCGTATGGCCCTGCACTTCGAAGCGGGCGTTCGGGTTCTTCTTCATATAGTCGGCGACCTTCTCGATCTCCTCCATCGACTCGGGCTTCAGCGTGGCCTTGCCGGTCTCGAACAGGATGTTGTTCGTGACGAACTTGCCGGTCTCGGCAATGGCCTTCTCGACGGCGGTCATGGACTGTTCGTTACGGTCATACAGTTCAACAGCGCCCTTGGCGATCACGACATTGCGGATAAACGTCAGGTTCGAATGATCGAAAGGAACCTGGAAAGACATCCATGTCGGCTGCTTGACCTTCGGCAGATTGATCACCCGGTTCCCGTCAAAGTAAACCTTCAGCGCGCGCTTGTTGAACGAAAGCGCCACATGGTGCCAGCCCTGCTTGAATTTGTATTCAAAGCTCACTTCCCGGGTATCCTTGGAGCCCGTGTCATTATTATAATTGGCATGATGGTCCCACGTAGCGCACACGCCATGGACCAAGCAAAAAGCGCAGCCTTCGCCATAATAACCGCTCCATTCGGAACGGTCCGTGTTATCGGCCAGACAGAGTTTCAGGTCATTCAAGCCGACGTCATCCTTATCGTCCCAATAATAGAAATCATACTCGATGGTGAATTCTTCGGGCAAGTAGGCTCCCTGTTCCTTGATCAGAGGCGTGATGACACCGTTGTTGGTAATCTCAACGGCCTTGATTCCGCCCAGGGTCTTGACCTCGGCACCACCGTCCAGCAGGTCCCACTTGGAAGGGAACTCGCCCACCACTTCAGCCGTGAAATCATCCTCGAACAGAATGACTTCGCCGCGCTTGAAATCGGTTGATGTGGCCGCTTGCGGATTCCCTTCGCCCACAGCGGGAGTGTTCTCCTCTTCGCCAGCCTTTTTGTCTTTCTTGTCCTTTTTCTTGCCGTTCAGGACGTTGTTCACGCCCTCTTCGATCTTGTTGCCGACGTTGTTCTCCACGGCCTGCTTGGCCCGTTCGCCGAGACGGCCGAGGAGGCCCTGGGCGGAGGCGGTGCTGCAAATGAGCGCAAAGAGCGCTGCAGTAAGGATGTACTTTTTCATGGTCCCGTTTATTCTAATCTCCACAAATGTCACGATTCCCGGTGTCAAAAGCACCACCCAAAAGGGTGGAAATGACCGTCCGGAAGGGGTATTCGGCACAAACGAGCGCCATTTTACCTATCTTTGTGTTCATGAGACAACTTACCCTCTCCCTCCTCCTATGGGCCTTGACGGCCCTCTGCGTCGGCGCCTACACCGACCACCGCGGTCACAACGTGGACTCGCTGGAGCGGGTCGTCGCCCGCTGGACGCCCGACGCCATCGACAAAGCCACGGAGGAGGAACTCATCGCCCTGAACCGGGATTACCGGGACCTGATGCTGGGGTATGAGGTGATCAACGGAGAGAAAGCGGTGTTCTACGCCCGGAAGGCGATCGCGATCAGCCGGCGGAAGGGATGGACCGAAGCCACGGGTGATGCCGCCCGGCACATCGGTCAGTACTTCTATGCCCGGGAACAGTTCGACAGCGCGATGGTGTGGTTCCAGGAGTCCCTCGCCTGCGTGGAAAAGATGGCTGCCGGCGCCACCTCCCCGAGCCATCCGGAGGGATACGCGGAAATCGACATCGACGACAGCCGGTCCTCGCTATATGGGGCCATCGGCAACCTGTACAATGTAATGGGGGACATCCCGACGGCGATGGACTACTATGGGAAAGCGGGCGAAATCTTTGACAAACATGGGTGGAACGAAAGCAATTCCATCCTGTACTACAACATCGGTGAGACATGGCTGGAGGAAAAGGATTATGCCCAGGCGCTCCCGGCTTACGAAAAATCCCTGGACTACGCCCGGACCGCGGGGGATTCCTTGCTGGTGGCCAATGCCCTGAAAGGCCTAGGCGGCCTGTACCTGGAAACAGGGAAGACTTGGAAGGCCCTGCGTTGCCTGCAGGAAGCGGACCAGTATTATTCCCTGCACGATGACCAGGAATTCCGCTTCCGGATGGAGAACCTGGATTTCATGAGCCAGGTCCTGCAGGCCCAGAAACGGAATCTGATGGGGTGGCTGGTCGTCCTGGTGGTGCTTGCCGCCCTCGTGGCAGCGGTCCTTCTGATCCTTCGCCGGCTGCGACACATGGAAAAGGAGCAGGCGGAAACGGCGCTGGTGATGGACGAGACGCTGGAGGAACTCCGCGTTCCTTCCAATAAAGCGCCAGTGCTCACGGACCGCGAACGGCAGATCCTCGCCCTCATCGCCGAGGGTAAGACCAACCCGCAGATGGCCGAGGCTCTTTTCCTGAGCCCGGAAACCATCAAATGGTACCGGAAAAAGCTGCTGGTGAAGTTCGATGTCCCCACGGCAGCAGCTCTGGTGTCTAAGGCAAAAGACCTTGGGCTCGTGTAATCCTTACAAAGCCTTCATGAGCTTTGTCAGCGCGGAAACCGTTGCGGAAACCCCTTCCGTGGAATTGGTCAGGGCGGGTGCCGTACCGTTGGCGGAATAGGCCGACGTCGCCTTGGTGATGGCCGATGTATTGATGTTGGCCAATGACTTGAGACCGCTCAGCACGCTGGCGACATTGGCAGAATTGACCAGATTCGAAGATCCGCTGATCAGGCCGGAGGTGAAATCGCTGGTGAAAGCCTCCGTAGCGCCGGTCAGGGATTTGGCCCCGGACAGGATCTTGCCCAGATTGACCAGGGTGGTAATGTTGTTCAGGTCGATTCCGCCGGTCGATTTGAAGATGTTGTAGATGGCGGCGATGGCCGATCCGGTGTTACTGCCGGCGGAGGCAGCGCTGGAGGTAAGTCCCTTGAGGACGGAGCAGGAAGTAAGGATGGACAGGGCGGCGACTGCCGCGACAAGGTGCTTGAGAGTTTTCATATCGCTGTGTGTTATGTATTATCTGGCAAGCAAATATACTATTTTTTCCGGAAATCAGAATGAAGGGACGAAAACCGTTCCGACAAGCAGGACCCATCCGATGACGAGGAGGGCGACCACACCTTTCCAAATCCATTTTACCCATTTCGCATAGGGGATGCGGGCCATCGCCAGGGCGGCGATGAGGACGCCGGAGGTGGGGGTGACCATGTTCGTGAATCCGTCGCCGAACTGGAAGGCCAGCACCATCGCCTGGCGGGAGACGCCCACCATGTCGGCAAAGGGAGCCATGATGGGAATCGTGATGGCGGCCTTCGCCGTAGCGCTGGGAATCAAGAAGTTGATGAGGGCCTGGATGCCGTACATGGCCGACAGGGAAGCGACGGGGCCGGTCCCGTCCAGTCCTTCCTGCATCCCATGGAGGATACTGTCCACGACATGGCCGTCCTGGAGGATGACAATGATCCCGGAGGCAAAACCCACGACGAGGGCGGCGGAAAGGATGTCCTTGGCCCCGGCAAGAAATTCTTCGGCGATCCGGTTGGCCCCGAAACCAGCGATGATTCCGCACACGATCCCCATTCCCAGGAAAAGGGCCGTGATCTCCGGGAGATACCATTCCCAGACGGTCACCCCGACGATGAGGGCAATGACGGTTAGGAGCAGGACGACGAGAATCCAGCCTTGGCGGGTCGTGAGCGGTGTATCCTCCAGCCGGACGGCTTCCGCGGGGGCTTTCCGGGTCTTATGGGCATAAATAACCACGAAAAGTGCAGTGAGGACCGTGAGGACGGCCCAGCAGAACACGCGGTATCCCATCCCGGAGAACAGGGGCAGGCCGGCCATGTCCTGCGCAATCCCGACGGTGAACGGATTCAGGAAGGCGGCGGAAAAGCCGATGTTGGACGCCACATACACGATGAGCATGCCCATCAGGGCGTCATACCCCATGGACACCACCAGCGGAACCACGATCCCCACGAAAGGAATCGTCTCCTCGCTCATGCCGAATACAGCCCCGGCCAGGGAAAACAAGACGGTGATGGAAACGAGCACCCACTTGTCCCGCCGGCCCACCCGGGCGATGAAGCGGCTGATGCCTGCCGTGACGGCCCCGGTGGCATTGAGCAGCCAGAAGGCCCCGCCCACGACGAGGATGAAGATGATGATCCCCGCCTGCTTGACAAACCCGTGATAGACGGCGGAGAACACCTGCCAGGTCTGCGGGGCCGCCTCCACCCGCTCGTAGGACAGCGTCCCGTCTTCCCCCGTGACATAGGTTCCGCCGGGCACGAACCACGTCAGGGCAGCGCACAGCACGATGAGCGCCGCGATGATCACATAGGTATTCGGGATCTTCTTCATCGGCTTTTATTGGAAATGCTTCGCGAAAGCGGCTTCGTCCGTTATTTCCAGCCGGGGAACGCCCTCGGCATTACGGACGATCCGGCAACCGGACGGCATGTCTTCCGGAAGGAAGTCGAAATCGGCACCCTGCAGGATATACTTTTCATAATCCTTCTCCAGGCGCTCCTTGTCCATCAGGGAGGCCATGGCCGTCAGGAACTTCTCCGCCGTAAAATCGTCGATGAAAGGCTTCACGGCCTGCATGATGGGCTTCCAGGCATTCGGGCGGCCGGTCTCTTTCTCGTAAACGCCGCAAAGGTGGAAGGCATAGCTGAAGCCGCGCCAATAGAGAAGCCAGATGTAGTCTCCGTCCTCCCAGAACTTCTCTTCCGCCTCTTCGTCAGGGACATTGCGGTAAGGGTTGTGGAAAAGCCCGGAGAGGGCGTGGTTGAAGTAGGTGGCGAAATAGGACGGATCGTCCAGCCCCGAAGCGACCAGCTGATAGGCGGTCTGCATCTCGTTGAACCCTTCCGGGAACCATACAGGGCCGTTGTTCAGCCACTTGTGCCCGATCTCATGCGTAAACAGGTCCCGGCGGTTGATGGTCAGGATGGTATCCGCCGTGGCATCGTACCGGGAGAAGAAGCCGTTCGTGAAACCGTTTCCAGTCGCTTCCCAGGTATTGTTCCTGAACGGGAAAAAGAGCATGGAGTACGGTCCGGAATACGCGTCTCCCCAGAAATCGGAGATGGTGCCGTAAAAAGAATGGAAATACTCCTTGAGCTGTTTCTTGTTCAGGTCGATATCCTTTCTTAACGCCGTTACCAGATAGTGCTTTCCACCACCCACCATAACGGTATCCACCGTCAGCAGCGGATCCCCGGCCATGACGGACCAGGAAATATCGCCGGCGACGCCGCGGAACTTGTCGGTGCCATTCCCGGCATTGTACATACAAAACACCGGATAAGGCGGCGTGGAAGCCCATTCGACCGTCACGGGCATCTCCTCATCGTCCACCGGGACGGCGAAAATGTTCTCCGTCCGCGAAAACAGCATCTCCTGGTCGATGTCCGGCCGGAAAACGTCCATCAGGCATCCGCCCGGCGAGCCATAGCCTTCCGGAAGCGTGCTGCGCACCACATAGGAAAACTCCGCTTGGTTCCTCTGAGGGACAATGGTCAGCGTCCTGCTGGCCGAATCGATGGACACGGAACCTCTCTCCACCGCAAACTCCTGAAACCAACTCATCTGGTCCTTCTGCCCCCCGTTCTCCGATGCATACGTGAAGCGCACGGTATCCTGCGGGGTATTGACCTTGAGCGTCACCTTCAGTCCGTCCCCCTTCCACTCCAGCACGTAATCTGTGTGACGGTCATTGCGGGCACAGGAGGCGCATATCAGGAATAACGCCGTTATAGGCATGAGAAATCGCATACTTTTCCGTTTTGTCGGCATAAATATAAGACAAATCGCCGGAAAGAAAAAAAACCATCACTGGGAACAGTGACGGGCATATATAGAGAATATCGATATTGTTCTGTTTCGTAGCGGGAGTGGGTCACCTGCCCGCAAACATCACCATCTCTATTTACCCTATCAAATACCCTTTCCAGCAGATTGTAGAGCGATCTCATCACTTTCCAAATCTGCGACCTATGTGTCCAGTATGTCAAAGCAAGAGGATAGAAAGCATTAGTAAAGAAAACAGAACGGCCTCTTTACTTCATCTTCCCATTGCCGTATACTGCGCCACCACCTTTCCGTCACGATACACAGCAAACCCCGCCGTCCGCTCTTAAGGGTTATACCGCCGTCATACAAAAAAGTGATACCCCCCTGCCGAATGTAACACCTTAAGAGTTTGTGTTAAGTTGATAATCAGGAGGGAGAATGGTTTAATGCTTTATTTCCACCATCTCTGTTTAGTCCCGTTGAGGATGCCACAATAGATACCAACCTTGACGGAGCCTGGCTCGAAAGCCCTTACCCCCAATACCATAGTCGTGGTACTTCTTGATTTTACCTTGAGTCAATGCCTCTAAGTCATAGCATATAACTTCTTTACCATCGTCGATGACTCCCCATCCGAGAGCATTCTCCTTTACGAGGAAATCAACACGTCCCATGTCCATCAGTTTGTCAATGATTTCTTTTGACTGAGGGTCTGTATCATCACACCAGAAAAACAGTTTCCCGGCTAAAGTTATCATCTTATTAGGCAAGTCGTGGTAGTCAATTAGGACTTCTTCAGGCGAAAATGACAACGAATAAAACTCGGAATACCAGTCAAAGCAGTCGTTACACGTCATAATGGTGTCTTTAGAAACAGGCGAGACCCAAACCAGTTTCTCCTCATCAGGGATAAACACTGGCTTTACAGTGGTGTCTTTTGGACTGACAATGGCAAAGTAATGGTTGAATTCATCATCTACCCTTGCAGAGACAACGAGCACATTCTGTTCTGGATTGAGGTGGATGTCGAAAATGTCAGACGTGGACAGGAATCGCTTTTCGTGACGAATCATGTTGTTTACCGCAACGGAAATAGCAGGCTCATAATCGCCAACGGTAATATCCGCCCTCATCGGCTGCGATGGCAGAAGTAAACGCTTTTTTTGTGCCGACAAAGAAACGGCGGTCAGAATGCAAAGTGCAAATAGAAAGGCCGGCTTCATGGTGCTAACTGATTTATCGGTGTAAATATAAGACAATCAGTCGAAAAGAAAAAGAGCACGAGCCCTTTCTCCATAGCGTTACTTCACATCATATCCGCAAAGGTAGACGTGAATATGGCCAAAGTGCGGTACAAAGGAATTAGGAAAACAGCCCTAGGATTTTCGGCAAAAAGACTATTACGCCTATCACCGCAGCTGTAATGGCACAGAGAAGGACCGCTCCAGCACTAATATCCTTTACGTCCCGGATTCTTTCGTCTTTTTCGGGTTGAACAACATCGGAAATCCGTTCAATGGAAGAGTTGAAGGCTTCTGCTGCCAAAACCAATCCGATAGCAAAGACAACCGCCACCCACTCTGTCAGGGAAATGCGGAAAAGGATTCCTGCTATAACAACCAGAACTGCAATAATACAGTGAATCCATGCGTTATGTTCCTGCCGGATATAGACAAACAGGCCCCGAAAGGCGTTTGCAAAACTGGAGAGCCTGGCTTTTATGGAAAATGATTGTTTCATTTGCTGTTCATCAGAAGTGCAGGTGGTGGAAGCGAAGGGTGTCGCCCAGTTCGATGATACCGGCATTCGCGTCATCATCTTCATAATACAGCATTGCCCGACCGATGCGGTATGCATCATAGTGCTTACCCAAGTCCACTATCCTTTTCAGGCCCTGGCCTGTAACTTGGGCGACCCAGGTTGTCTCCGGGTCGGTAACGATTTGATAAAGCGCCTTCTGCGCCTTAAAAGATGCGTTGAAAACTGTGTCGGGACATTGCCAGACATATTCGCACCCGTTATAGCCGTCATTACCTTCCCCAAAAGCATAGATAGTTCCAAATACCTTCATTTCCCAGTAACGGGACCTGAGGGCAGAAGGCATCATGGGGTGTGATTCCGTAAGTGTTGACGCATAATCAGACAGGCTATCACATAGGATGCCGACCTTCGGATCGGCCAATCCGCGGAAGCGTGCAAGGTCCGTGAAATAGAAATAGCCATTGAAGCGGAGAACTTGTCCTGCTGCCACTGGAAACACATACTGATTTCCTGTCTGCTTGTCTAAAAACCAAGTATGATCTGGGGAGTAATGCATCCCCCTGCTATAAACCCGATAGTCCTCATCTTCATAGACGACATCCCGATACTCGGTCGCGTCCTCCCAGGCTTCCTGTTCCGGAATGAAGTGCCACATCGTATCACACCACTCGGGATAATTCATATATATAGCACCGTTTCTTTCCCGAATGCTCCAATAAAGGTCATCCTTGCACGGGAAATCGACGATATGGGTCTGACCCGTTTTCCGATTGGCTTTCAGTAGATATCTCTGGGGGTAAGGAGAATAAGGCCCTGGTTTCTTTTGCTCGAACGCACATAGATACCCATCCTCCAAGGGCACGGCCCTCACAAAATACAACCACATATCCGGAAGTTCGATACCGCTCACGTCCACCTCCAATGTATCGTAAATGAACGTAAAGCCCTCCTTCTGTACGACACGGGGCCCTTTGGGGCCACATGCCGCCAGAATTAGTAAGCATGCCTGCAGGAAGATGATTTGCAACGACTTCATGCTCTGGCATCTGCAAAAATCACACCCCCACACAACCAAACAAGAAAAGAAAAAGGGACGCAATGCCCTTTTTCATTCATTCTACTTCACAATCTCATATTCATCGACACCTGGAATTAGTGCGATGCCGGTTTCTTCGAGGTGAATCTGTCCGGCGGAGTGGTCATGTGGACATTTCGTAGGATGATTTGGACGTCATTTTTGCTGGGTGGACAAAAAGTAGGATAGCACGGGCAACAGTCGGGCGCGAGGAGGGCCCTTTTCCGGAGCCCCCCGCAGCGCCCGATCTGTAGCCGCCGGAGACCGTATATTCCGGCGGCGGTGCTCCCCCTAGAAGGGAAGTTCTCCGTTTAACTCGACCCTTCGTTTTTCTTCCATTCGGGCGAGTATCAGAGCCTCCAAGGCATCATCATACACGTCATTGGCGTGCATCTCTGACAGTTCATAGAACTCGTCATCGGGGTGTTGTTCGCATTCCATGATTGCTTTGCGAAGGTTGAGATAGGCCTGCTTTACGGCCGATTGCAGATTGTTTGTGTTCATATGCTTATTGTATTGATTAATAATGTCTTTTGATTATCTCGTCAAGGAGCTTTTTCCTATTCTCCTTGCTGATCCCGCTATGTACACGAACCTTTGTCTTCAGTTCAGAGAACAACCCTTCCAGGGCGTTGTTGGTGTTAGGAAGACCAAGTTCTGGCCGGTCATAGAAGGTCCACAGAAGTGGCATATTCCGTTTCAAACTGAAGTATGCACTGCGTAGCTTCGGACGCATGTACGGTGGCGTTTTCTTCTTGATGCGTCTATCGTGAACTCGCTCATTCAGAACGTCTTGATACTTTTCGTACCACTCTATGAAGGCTCCGATAAAGCTCTCCTTATCCATCTTTGTGATGTCGTTGACTAGATCCAATAACGCCTTGGATGCCTCAATGTCAGGGTCTTGAGTAATATATCGCCTGACTATAAGCATTTGATGGAACTGACAAAGTTGAACGGGGAGCGGGTATAGCGCCTTGGCCAATCCCTTCATGCCATCAATGACCACACCATATATCCTAAAGCCCTTGGATCTTAACCAGTTGACCCCTTCCAGATAATCGGCAATTGTCTCATGCGTGACATACTTACGCCAGAGAACCTTCCCTCGTGTGGCATCACGGATGGTCATTAATCCGAACCTTCGTCCCCAATAGGTCGTATCCATCTGGATGCTCACATGTTTGTACTTGGATATCTTCTGAACATGGCGCATGCCTTCCAGATCCCGGCGAATGGTCTTCTCGTTCACACCATACTTGAGGGCAAGCTGACTCAGCGTCTGCTTGCCCTCTACATAGTCGGTTATTACCTGGGATTTATCGCGGCGAACACCGCCTACAAACTGCCTCCCGCAGTCCTTGCATTTATACAAATGCTTGCGGCCTCTCAGGCCATTCCTGACCACATTTTGAGACCCGCAGAAAAAGCATTTTTTTTAGCATATCAATGATAATCTTTGCAAAGATATGAACTTCAATCCATTACAAGGATTCCATCCTACAAAATGTCCAACCCGCCGGCGGAGTCAATGTTGCTATGTACAAGTCTCGTTTGTACACCAAAAGGGGTCTCTGGACGGGGTTTTCTGCACAAGTCTTTCGGAATCGGGTCGATAATCGGCCGAGTCGGCGGGACTTGTACATGGAATCGTCGTTCTGCTGACTGTTTCTTGTACAAACGAGGTTTGTACACACAAGCCGGGCAGCACAAACCCCTTAGGTCCATAACATCCCATCAAACAGCCGTCTCGGCAAGGGAAACAACAAAAAAAGACGCCACGAAGGGCAGTCTCCACATATATAGGTATTACGATCTTTTACCCTGTCACGGCGCTCATCAGAGCGCCCGGCGGAGGCCGTGTCCGTAAGGACTTATAGGCCGGGAGCCGCGGGGGTATTAGGGGGCAGAGCCCCCTCAAACTCGTAGCGGGAGTGGGTCACGATCCCACGACCTCCGGATTATGAATCCGACGCTCTAACCAGCTGAGCTACCCCGCCATACCGTTTTCAAAATAAAAATCAGCTTCAAAAGGCTGATTTTCGTTGAGATAGAAGGACTCGAACCCTCACTGACAGAGCCAGAATCTGTAGTGCTACCATTACACCATATCTCAATTTCCCAAAACGGGACTGCAAATGTACGGTTTTTTTCTGAATCCGCAATAGGTATCAGGCGATTTTTAAGAAAAAAGATGCCCGGACCTGCCGGGCACCTCCTTATCCATTATTCCCATTCGATGGTACCTGTCGGCTTCGGCGTCAGATCATACAGGACACGGTTCACGCCGGGAACCTCCGTTACGATGCGCTTGGTGATGCGGTGCAGCAGTTCGTAGGGGATTTCCTCGATGGTGGCGGTCATGGCGTCGCGGGTGTTCACGGCACGGATGATGACCGGCCAGTCCCAGCTGCGCTTGCCGTCCTTGACGCCCGTGGACTTGTAGTCGGGGACGACGGTGAAATACTGCCAGACCTTGCCCTCCAGGCCATTCTTCGCGAACTCCTCACGCAGGATGGCGTCGCTCTCGCGAAGGGCTTCCAGCCGGTCGCGCGTGATGGCGCCGGTGCAGCGGACACCCAGGCCGGGGCCGGGGAACGGCTGGCGGAACACCATGCTGTCCGGGAGACCGAGCTCCTTGCCCACGACGCGGACTTCGTCCTTGAACAGAAGCTTGATGGGCTCGACGAGTTCGAACTGGAGGTCCTCCGGAAGTCCGCCCACATTGTGGTGGGACTTGACGGGACCGGATTCCACGATGTCCGGATAGATCGTACCCTGGGCCAGGAAGCTGATACCGTCCAGCTTGCGGGCCTCTTCCTCGAACACGCGGATGAATTCCGCGCCGATGATCTTGCGCTTCTGCTCGGGATCGGCCACGCCGGCGAGCTTGTCCAGGAAGCGGTCCACGGCATCGACATACACGAGGTTGGCGTCGAGCTCATCGCGGAATACGCGCACCACCTGCTCCGGCTCGCCTTTGCGGAGGAGTCCGTGGTTCACATGGACGGAGACCAGCTGCTTGCCGACGGCCTTGATGAGAAGCGCCGCAACAACCGAGGAGTCCACACCGCCCGACAGGGCGAGAAGCACTTTCTTGTCGCCAATCTGGGCGCGCAGTTCCCGGACCTGTTCATCGATGAAATTCCGGGCCAATTCGGGGGTCGTGATCCGCTCCATATCCGCGGGACGAACGTTACCTGTTGTCATTTTTCTGTAAGGGTTATGTGTTAATGATTCGTTTTATTCCCATTCGATGGTTGCCGGCGGCTTCGAGCTGACGTCATAGACGACCCGGTTCACGCCGCGGACCCTGTTGATGATTTCATTGGAGATCTCGCCGAGGAAGTCGTACGGGAGCGGGAACCAGTCGGCGGTCATCGCATCGGTGGAAACCACCGCGCGGAGGGCGACCGGATGCTCATAGGTACGTTCGTCGCCCATGACGCCGACACTGCGGATGGGCAGCAGGACCACACCCGCCTGCCAGATGGCGTCGTAGAGGTTCGTGGCCTCCACCCGCGGGTCGGACGCGCTGCGGAAGCCCATGCCGGTGCAGTCGTAGGCGCGGAGTCCGCGGATGAAGATGTCGTCAGCCTCGCGCAGGATGCGGAGTTTCTCTTCGGTGATGTCGCCGAGGATACGGACGCCCAGGGACGGCCCCGGGAAAGGATGCCGGCCCACGAGTTCCTCCTTGATGCCGAGGGCGCGGCCCACACGCCGGACCTCGTCCTTGAAAAGCATCCGGAGGGGTTCCACGATCTGCAGGTTCATCTCCTTGGGGAGACCGCCCACGTTGTGGTGGCTCTTGATCTTGGAGGCGATGCCGGGAATGCCGGCGGATTCGATGACGTCGGGATAGATGGTCCCCTGGGCGAGCCAGCGGGCGCCCTCGATCTTCCGGGCGTACTGGTCGAAGGTCTCCACGAAGAGCCGGCCGATGACCTTGCGCTTGGCTTCGGGCTCGGTGACGCCGGCAAGGGCGTCCAGAAAAGCCCGGGAGGCGTCGGCCCCGATGACGTTCAGGCCCATGTCCTGGTAGGAAGCGAGCACGTCCTCGTACTCGTTCTTCCGCAGGAGCCCGTTATTGACAAAGATGCAGGTGAGGTTGTGGCCGATGGCCTTGTTCAGGAGCACGCCGGCCACGGTGGAGTCCACGCCGCCGGACAGGCCCAGGATGACCTTGTCGTCCCCGAGCTGCTCCCGGAGGGCCGCCACGGTGGTCTCGATGAAGGAGTCCGGCGTCCAGTCGCCTTCGCATCCGCAGATGCCGAGGGCGAAATTCGCCAGGATCTTGGAGCCCTCCTCCGTATGGAACACCTCCGGGTGGAACTGCACCGCAAAGGTGGGTTCGCCGACGATCTGGTAGGCGGCGTACGGGACATCCGCCGTCTCGGCGATGGCAACGCCCCCTTCCGGGAGGCGGGAAATGGTGTCCCCGTGGGACATCCACACCTGGGAATGGACCTTGACGCCCTCCAGCAACGGGGAGTCCGGACGGGTGACGTCCAGCATGGCCCGGCCGTATTCGCGGGCAAGGGATCCCTCCACCTTGCCGCCGAAGTGATGAGCGAGATACTGCGCCCCGTAGCAGATTCCCAGGAGCGGGAACTTGCCCTTGACCATCGACAGGTCCACCTGGGGAGCATTCGCATCCCGCACGGAGCAGGGACTGCCGGAAAGGATGACGCCCTTCACGGAACCGTCCAGGTCCGGCATCTTGTTGTACGGATAGATTTCGCAATAAACATTCAGCTCCCGGAGGCGGCGGCCGATAAGCTGCGTGACCTGGGAGCCGAAGTCGAGAATGATGATCTTATTCACCGCGGGAGTAGTTAGGCGTTTCCTTGGTGATGGTGATGTCGTGCGGATGGCTCTCCGCCATGCCGCTCGCCGTGACCCGGGTGAATTTCGCCGTCTTGAGCGCCTCCAGGTCTTTGGCTCCGCAGTAACCCATGCCGGAGCGCAGGCCGCCCACGATCTGGTACACCGTCTCGGCGAGGGTGCCCTTGTACGGGACCCGGCCCACGATGCCTTCCGGAACCAGTTTCTTGAGTTCCACCTTGTCGTCCTGGAAATAGCGGTCCTTGGAGCCGGCCGCCATCGCGTCGATGGAGCCCATGCCGCGGTAAGCCTTGAACTTACGGCCGCTGTAGATGATGGTCTCGCCCGGGGATTCCTCGGTACCGGCGAACATGGACCCGCACATGACGCAGTCGCCGCCGGCCGCGAGGGCCTTGACGATGTCGCCGGAGTAGCGGAGGCCGCCGTCGGCAATCAGGGTCGCGCCCGTGCCCTTGATGGCCTGGTACGCATTGTAAATGGCGCTCAGCTGGGGCACGCCCACGCCCGCCACGATGCGGGTGGTGCAGATGGAGCCCGGGCCGATGCCCACTTTCACGCCGTCGGCGCCGCCCTTGATGAGGTCGCGCGCGCCTTCCTCGGTCGCCACGTTGCCGACCACCACGTCCAGAGACGGATAAGTGGCTTTCACGCGCTTCAAAAGGTCGATGACACCCTTGCTGTGGCCATGGGCGGAATCCAGCACGACGGCGTCCACGCCCTCGGCGTACAGGGCCGCGACGCGGTCCAGCGCATCCGGGGTGATGCCGATGCCGGCCGCCACGCGGAGCCGTCCCTTCGCATCCTTGCAGGCCTCCGGGTGCAGGCGTTCCTTGATCAGATCCTTATAGGTAATGAGGCCGACGATATGCCCCTTGGCATCCACGACGGGAAGTTTCTCCACCTTCGCCTTCAGCAGGACCGACTTCACGTACTCGCGGTCCGTCCGGGTGTCGGGGATGGTGACCAGGTTCTGGGCCGTCATGACTTCGCGCACGGGCACGGACATATCTTCGTGGAAACGGACGTCACGGTTCGTGACGATGCCCACGAGGTGGCCTTCGCCGTCCGTCACGGGGATGCCGCCGATGTGGTTCTCCTTCATCAGCCGCAGGGCGTCGCCCACGGTCTGGTCCTGGTCGATGGTGACGGGATCCGAAATCATCCCGTTCTCCGAACGCTTGACCTTGCGGACCTCGGCCGCCTGCGCGGCGATGCTCATATTCTTATGAATCACGCCGATGCCTCCTTCCCTTGCCAGGGCGATGGCCATCGGCGCTTCGGTCACGGTGTCCATGGCGGCGGACACGATGGGAATGTTCAGGTGGATGTTCCGGGAGAATCGGGTATGCAGGCTGACCTCCCGCGGAAGGACTTCCGAGTACGCCGGGATCAGGAGTACATCGTCGAAAGTGAGGCCTTCCAGGGCAATTCTTTCATCGATAAAGGACATAGGTGCAGATTTTTGCAAAGGTAGCGATAATTTTGGAATCCGTCAAAGGTTCGCAGCGGGATCCGGGCCTCCGGCCGAAGATTTGAAGTCGAATTTCCCCTGGTGGCAGGTCCAGGTGTACAAGGCGCCCGACGCACGGTCCTTCACCGTCATCGCCTGGCGGAAAACCCGGATCTCCTCCACGTCTCCCCGGGCTCCCACGATGCCCATCAGCGTCCATTTCCCATCCCGGAGGATGTACACCTGCGCCTTCACGAGTCCCGTCCCACGCGTTCCCACGACCAGTTCCGGCACGCCGTCGTCCGTAAAGTCATGGGCGCCGATGAGGGTGTTGCCGGCCGGGAGTCCGGACAGGTTCAGTCCCGGTGCCGTAACGCGCCCGCCGGCGAGGGAGACCGTTCCGCCGGGAAAGGACAGGCTTCCGGCGTCGCCGAAATAATAGTTTTCCAGGCCGATGACGAAGGTCTTCGTCTCCATCTCGCCATAGGTGCGTACTTGCGCGGCGGCGGACAGAGAAAGAAGGAGGGTCGTGAGTATAAGGAGTTTTCGCATGTGCAAAGATAATAGAAATCTTCGTACCTTTGCAACTTCCAAGAAACGAACTGACATGGCCATCCATACCGAAAAGACGCCCCCGCGTCCGACATCCGCCCGCAAGATGAACGGCTGGCTCGCCCTGAGCCCGCTGCTGGTGTTCCTGCTTATCTATCTGGTCTCCTCCCTCGTCGCCCGCGACTTCTACAAAGTCCCGGTGGCGGCTGCGTTCATCATCGCATCGGCCTATGCGATGCTCATCACCCGGAGCGTGGACAAGACGGATGACAAGATCTCCATCTTCTCGGAAGGCGCCGGGAACCGGAACGTCCTCCTGATGATCTGGATTTTCGTGCTGGCCGGGGCGTTCGCCGCGACGGCAAAGGATATCGGCGCCATCGACGCGACCGTCAACGCGACCCTCCGGATCCTGCCCGGGAAGCTGATCTATGCGGGGCTTTTCCTCGCCGCCTGCTTCATTTCCATGGCCATCGGCACCAGCGTCGGGACCATCGTCGCCCTCGTTCCCATCGCGGCGGGCATCGCCCAGGAAACCAGCGTCGGCGTTCCTTTCATCACGGCGGTGGTCATCGGCGGCGCCTTCTTCGGCGACAACCTGTCGTTCATTTCCGACACCACCGTGGCGGCGACCAAGAGCCAGGGATGCTCCATGCGCGACAAGTTCCGCGTGAACCTGTGGATCGCGGCACCGGCGGCCATCCTGGTGGCGGCCCTGTATGTCGTGCTGGGCCTCCAGGTGGAGGCGGTCCCCTCCGTGGAAACGGTCAACTGGCTGGGCCTGATCCCCTATCTGCTGGTCATCGGCCTGGCCCTGGCAGGGGTGAACGTGGTGACGGTGCTTGCCATCGGCATCGGCGTGAATGGCATCCTCGGCTGGTGCACAGGTGCCTATGATTGGATCGGCTGGATGGCGTCCATCGGCGGTGGTATCGGGTCCATGGGCGAACTCATCATCGTATCCCTCCTCGCCGGCGGCATGCTGGAACTCATCCGCTACAACGGCGGGCTGGACTTCATCATCGGCGCGCTCACCCGGCGCATCCGCGGCAAGCGCGGGGCGTATTTCTCCATCGCCGGCCTCGTTTCCCTCGTGAACTTCTGCACGGCCAACAACACCATCGCCATCATCACCGTGGGCCCGCTGGCGAAGGACATCTCCGACAAATACGGACTGGACCCGCGCAAGACAGCCTCCATCCTGGACACCTTTTCCTGCCTGATCCAGGGCATCATCCCCTACGGCGCGCAGATGCTCATGGCCTCCGGCCTCGCCGGCGTCTCCGCCGCCTCCATCATGGGATACCTCTATTATCCCTTCGCCCTGGGCCTCCTCGCCGTCCTGTCCATCGTGTTCCGCTTTCCCCGGAGATTTTCGTAACTTTGTTCCATGAAACCTTCCGTCCATCTGGAAGTCCCCCTCGGGGCCGACAAAGTGCTGCTGCACGCGTGCTGCGCGCCGTGCTCCAGTGCAGTCGTGGAGTGCCTCATGGACCATGGAATCCAACCGACCATCTTCTATTCCAATTCCAATATCTTCCCCCGCGAGGAGTACGACCACCGGCTCAACGAGTGCATCCGGTATGCGCTTAAATGGGGCATTCCCATCGTGGACGATATCTATGACCACGATGGCTGGGAAGGCTGCGCCGCGGGGCTGGAAAACGAACCGGAGCGCGGCGGACGATGTCTGAACTGCTTCAAGTACAGGCTTTTAAGGGCGGCACAATATGCCTCCGAGAACGGTTTCCCGGTCCTTACCACCACCCTTGCCTCCTCCCGCTGGAAAAGCCTGGAACAGGTCAATGCCGCCGGCGAGTGGGCCTGCGCCCAGGTTCCCGGCGTCACCTGGTGGCCCCAGAACTGGCGCAAGGGCGGCCTGCAGGAGCGCCGGAACGAAATCATCCGCAGCGAGCGGTTTTACAACCAGCTCTACTGCGGATGCGAATACTCTTTCCGGCCTCAGAAGGCCGAAGGAATCTAGAAGTTGAAACCGAGACCGATCTTGATGTTGGAACGGTGGGCCGGGGTGGCATTGTCTCCCTTGATTTGGTTCATCATGCCATAGTCATAGCCGACAGTGACCTTGAAAGCGCCGGCATTGATGCCGATACCGCCGCCCAGATAGACGTTCATACGGTTGTAGTTGTCATTGTCGTAGTTGTTCGCCGTTGTGCTGCCGCTGATGCCGGCGACATTGGCGTCGTACTTGACCTTGGAGGAAAGACCATACTGAAGGGTGGGGCCGCCGAAGACGAAGAAATTCGTGTCACGGTTGAGGCCGATGGCATAGTTCAGATACACGGGAACATTGACGGCATGCTCCGTGAAAGTGCCGGATCCGGAGAAGATCGTGCCCAGGGAAGCAGTCTCCTTGGAACTGATCAGCGAGTAGTAGATACCCGGGGCGACACCGAGACCGCCGGCAATCGGAAGATTGTAGGAGAGACCGACATACGCACCATTGGCGTTGGAGGGATCTGCGTTCTGGACCTTGAGGGTGGAGTTGAGGTAACCGGCATTCACGCTCGGCTGAGCAATTGCCTGGATTCCCACGAGCATCAGGGATGCAGCGAGAAGGGTGGAAAGGATTTTCTTCATATTCTTAAAAATTAAAAATAGTTTTCCGGAAGGTTTTCGCTACAAAAAGCGCACCACACAAAAAACGCCTGTCGGACTTGCAAGATTTGGCAGAAACGGGTATTTTTGTAGGAAATACCGAACGGACATGAAGAAATTCGCCATTCTCTGCGGCCTCGTCGCCGCTTTCCTGTGCCTTGCACAAAACGCCAACGCCCAATATATCACTGAAATCCATCGCGACCGCGCCGGATTTACCGACCAGGTAGGCCTGCCGATTTCGGATGCGGAACTCATCAACCTAATCGGCCCGGAGATCTACCGGGAGACGGTCGTCGGCGCCCGGAAGCAGTACCAGGTCGGCCGCAAGCTCATCATCGGCGGCGCCATCGGCATGGGTGCCGGTCTCGTGAGTGTCCTGGGAGGCCTCGGTGTCCTGGCGGCCAGCAGCGAGGACTACACTTATTATGACGGGCAGTACGAATACCGGCATCCCGAATCTCCGGCCGGCGAGGCCTTCGGCATCATGTTGATGGCGACCGGTTACGTGGCCGTCATTGCCGGCGGCGTGGCCCTGGACGCGGGTATCCCGCTCCATATCATCGGCAAGAGTCGCCTGAACTGGGTGGAAAACGACTTCAACGGACGCAACCACGCCGTGACGGCCCGCTTCGGCGCCGCCCCGCACGGCGTCGGCCTGACCATGAACTTCTAACCCCAAAGCAATATGAAGAGATTCACATTCCTCTGCGGCCTTGTCGCCGCCTTCCTGTGCCTTGCACAGAACGCCCATGCCCAGTATGCCGGCCCCATCCACCGGCAGGGCGCCAACCTCGCCGACGCGCGTGGCAACATCCTGTCCGACCACGAGGTCCTCACCCTCATCGGCGAGCAGGTTTATGACGAAACCTATGTCGGTGCCGTCAAGCAGCGCAAGACCGGTAAGACCCTCATCTGGAGCGGTATCGGCGGCCTGGTCGGCGGTGCGGTCCTCTATGGAGTTGGCGTCAGCAAGGTGTCCGGTCAGGTCAATCAGAACAGCAGCCAGGAAGATATCCAGAAAGCCCTCCAGGACAATCCCGGTGCAGCCGGAATGGTGCTGGGAGGAACGCTCCTCATGGCCGTCGGCGGCATCGCCCTGGATGCCGGTATTCCCATCTCTATCATCGGCAAGAAGCGCCTCAACTGGGTGGCCGACGACTACAATGCCCGGAAAGGCCTGACCTATCAGATCGGTGCTACCCCCAACGGTATCGGTTTCGCCCTGAATTTCTAGCATTTACACACAAGAGGGGATTCCCCGCCTCGCGCATTACCAACAAGTTGGGATTGCCCGCGGCGGGGAATCGCCGTATCTTTGCCACAGAAAAAGCCATTAAGACAGTTAGAGTTTTTATCCTTTTATTGTTGTATAAGTGCCCCTCCTCCCTTGCGACAAGGCAGGAGGGTTTTTAATGAGTTCATTTTTTCGTAAATTTGCCTGATAGAACAAGAGCCATGGCTACAACGACCGAACGACACCTGCTGTCCCCGTCCATGAAGATGGCGGACCTCATGAACCTCAGATTCAGCCTCCTGGGCGTCCTGACCCGAATGGGCATCCCTTTCGGCTTCGGGGATGAAACCGTCGAAGATGTGTGCCGGAAACAGGGCATCAACCCGGAAACGTTCCTCCTGATCTCGGCGGTCTATGCCATCGACGGGTATCTCCCGACGAAGGAAAAGCTGGAGAAGGCAGACCTGAGGGACGTCCTGAAGTACCTCCGTCTTTCGCACGCCTATTACATGAATGTGGCCCTGCAGGAGCTGGAGATGGCGCTGGAGAACCTCATCGCCCCCTGCGGAGAGAAACACAAGCGCATCATCTGGAAGTTCTTCGCCGACTACAAGGACGAGCTCTCCAAGCACTTCGAATATGAGGAAAAGACGGTTTTCCCGCATGCGGAGGCCGTCCTGCGGCAGGGGGCCGACCGGAACTTCACCATCGGCGAATATGAGGAGAACCACTCCAACGTGGAGGAAAAGCTCGAGGACCTGAAGAACCTCGTGATGAAATACCTGCCGCCCGTGTGCGGCCAGCAGGACACGTACAAGGCCCTTTTCTATATTTTCTCCCTGGAAGAGGACCTGGAAAAGCATACGGTCGTGGAGGACGAGATTCTGGTTCCGATCGTCAACCGTCTCGAGAACCATGAGTAAGCGCGTCCTTCTCATCATTCCCTCCGCCATCGTGGCGCGGGGAGTAGAGCATATCTTCAACGACCTGGGGGAGTTCGAGGTATGCGGCATCCTCACGGACCTGTCGTCCTCGAGGGAGGCACAGCTCAGGAACATGGACCCGGACGTGGTCATCGTGGATCCCTCCATCTTTGACCATGCCTCCCGCGGAAACGCCCGCGCAGCCCTCTCGGAGCATACTTCCGCCGCGGTCCTTGCGATCGTAGGATCGCTTTGGGACGAGGAATCCCTGAAACAGTATGACGGCGTCCTGAGCCTGTACGACGTTCCTACGACCATCATCCGGAAGGTCCGCGCGGCTTTGGAGGACCGCTCCGAGGCGCCCCGAAGCGAGGGAGAGGAACTCTCCGCCCGCGAGAAGGAAATCCTCGTGTGTGTCGCGAAAGGCATGCTCAACAAAGAGATTGCGGACCTGTACAACCTGTCCATTTACACGGTCATCACCCATCGCAAGAACATCACCCGCAAGACCGGCATCAAGACGGTGGCCGGCCTGACGGTCTATGCCCTCCTGAACAACCTCATCGACATAAACACCATCGAATAATGGATTACAAGCAAGTACTCAAGTTCTACCCGAACTTTCCCATCCATGGAGTCAACTTCGTGGACATCATCCCTTTCCTGCAGGACAAGGAAGTCTTCAAAGCCTTGACCGACGACATTGGCCGCACCTGCGCCTCCCCGAACATCCTCGCCCCCGAGGCCCGGGGGTTCCTGTTCACGGCGCCCCTCCTGTACAGCGGCATGGCGGAGAATGTCATTCCGGTGCGCAAGAAGGGGAAACTGCCCTTCTCAGAGGGTGACCTGATCACCGTGGACATCGTGAAGGAATACGGCAAGGACCAGGTCTTCTACCGCCTGTCCGACCTCGCGGCCTGCAAACCGGAGGGCGACATCATCCCGATCACCTTCTTCGACGACATCCTCGCCACCGGCGGCACGGCCCGCGGCATCGTGGAAAGCCTGAATAGCCAGAAAATTACCATCGACGGAAAGGAATACCGCGTGAAGGTCACCGATTTCGTCTTCCTGGTGGAGATCGACGACCTCCCGGGACGCGCCCGGATCGAGGACCTCGCCCCGGTGAAGTCCATCATTCATGTGACGGAGAATTAAAGCACCCTCAACCTTTTTATTGCGATTCAACTTTTTTTCGTATCTTGTCTGCAAATCAAAGACTTGAACGACAATGATACGAACTCATTCCCCTCTAGGTTCCCTGCGTACAGGATTTCTCCTGTTCTTGCTCCTGCCGCTATCCGTTACCGCGTTCGCCCAGACAGAGGTATCATACCGCCGCGGCGCGACGCAACTGGAGGACATCCTTCCTCCCTCTCCGGAGGCGGCCTCGCGGGTGAAGTATGCGGACGTGCCGTTCACGCACAGCATGGGTGCTGCGGAGTACAGCGTTCCGATCTACGAGATGAAGGGGCGCAGGCTGACGATTCCCATCAGTCTTGACTACTGCAGCAACGGGATCAAGCTGGACGAGATCGCGGGGGTGGCCGGGCTCGGATGGACGCTCAACGCCGGCGGGTGCATCACGCGGGATGTGGTCTACATGCCGGACGAGTTCACGGACGGGACGTTCGCCTATACGTGGCCCGATGCGGCCCTGCAGTCACAATTGGCCTCCCGGGTATCCAACAATGCGACGCTGGCGTTCCTCCGAGACGTGGCGTGGAACCGGATCGACACCAATGCCGACCGCTACAGCTACAGCGTCCTGGGCCTGAAAGGGCAGTTCATCATCGATCCTGACGGGAACGTGATCCTGCTCCAGGGTGACGGCGTGGAGATATCCTATGCCACGGTCATCGTCAACAACAAGGAGGAGAAGACCTTCACGATCCTGGGCCCCGACGGGACCGTGTACACGTTCGGCTGCCGAGAGACGGGGACGCGCAAGGACCAGTACCGGGAGCCGACCTATAGCACCGGGCAGCAGGTGGACTGGAGCGCCACCACGGCGTGGTACCTTACGCAGGTGACGAGCCGTGACGGGACGGAGTCGGCCACCTTCACCTACTCCGACGGCGGGACATGGGACCGCAGCACGCGGTCGGTGGTCAAGACGGTCACGGCCTCCCCGAGCACGAGCACCAGCGGGTATGACGAGAGCTACGCCTACTCGGCCGAGACGGTCGAGTCCTCCCATGCGACCAAGATCCTCACCGGCATCACCCTTTCCGGTTTCACCGCCTCGTTCGATTACGCCTCCGTTTCTTCCCACACCCTCCATTCGGTGACGTCCGGGAGCGACGCGGCAAACTATCCGCAACGTCTGACAAAGATCACGGTGACGAACGCCTCGGGGACACAGCTTGTCCGGGCTGAGACAGCCACGGCCCGTCATGCCTACGACGGACGCATCGTCCTGAACGGGGTGACCCTCTACCGGTCCGGGACGCTGGACGACCGCTGGACCTTCACGTACGATGCCACCACCCATACGGTATCCCGCTATTCGCAGGACTGGTTCGGCTACTTCAACGGGGAGAACGGGGATTGGATGCACCCTTACCCCCTGCTTACCGGGGCGGGTCGGACGGACCTGTGCCCCTATCTCCTTTCCAGCACATATGGGAACTACACCGTGGGGCTCAGCTACGGTGCCCCGAAGGCCTTGGAGGCCAGTTACATGATGCTCACGGAGGCGAACCACGACGGGGCCCGCACCGGATGGACATACGAGGGCGCCCTGACCGGGGGAAGCCTGTCGGTCGGGGGAACGACGGTCCCGGTGAGCGTGGGCGTCCGGGTGAAGGAAATCCGGGTCCGCGACGGCTCCACCCTGAGCCGCGTCCGTACTTTCACATACGGGAGCCCCTCGTCCACGGCTGCGACGGTACCCCTCCCGGAGATGTACCTGCGCACTTCGGCCCAGATGGTGCTGCAGAACGATATCCTCCCCACGACAAACACGGCATGGACCTTCACGCTCCACGAGAGTCCCGTCACGGACGGGCAGGCCCTCACGTCAGCCAGGATGTGGTACGGCTCCGTCACCGAGGACGTATCCCCGAACGGAACTTCCACCGGGAACAGGACGGTGTACACCTACGACACGGCTCCAGTCCACAACACGATGTACAACACGCTGGCCCGTTTCCCCTCCACGTGGCAGGGAACGTATTCCGGGGCTTCCCTCGGCATCGCCCCTTTCTCGGGGGTCGAGTCCGAGTACAGCTATGACGGGGCGAGCGAGTCCCCCCGTCTGGTCCGGAAGGAGACCTACCGCCGCAACCCTTCCACCGGTTCGCCGGAACTAGTGGAAAAGGAGGAGACGACCTATGCGTCATTCAGTTCCTCTTCCCAGTTGACGGGCTACAAGGCCGTGCGGGCGATGCAGCGGCTCGAGGAGGGGCCAGTCTATGACCAGGATTTCCAGCACTATCCCCTCTATAGCCAGCGCCGTCTCGGGTCGGCGCCCTCATCCGTGACGCGGATCGGCTACCACCCCTCCGGGAACGACACCCTCCGCACTGTCTATGGGGCGACCCGTCCCTCGTTCAGCCATCCCGTCCGCAACACCAGCGTGACGGTGACCACCTCCGACGCCGTCCGGTCCGTCTTCCTGACCTATCCGGACACCTGGTACGCCGACGCCCCCGCCTGGACATCCTCCCTCACCTCAGCCCATGCCCTGTCCGAGCCCGTGAGACGGAGTTACCATGTATCCTTCCCGCTCGCCAGGGGGACGGAGGACGGAAGCGGAGCGGCCCTGAGGGTCAATCCCGACCTTCCGCCCTTGATCCCGCTGGATGACCCGGGCGCATACAGCGTCGTGACGGAGTACGGCACCTTCAGCGGCAGGCTCATGCCCTCCGCCACCGTCGAGTACGTCAGCGGGGTCGAGTCGTGGCGGGAGGACATCCTTCAGCGGGACGTGCTGGGCAACCCCGCATCCATCAAGGAGAAGGGGCGTCCCGTGACCTCGGTCGTGTGGGGCTACAACGGGCTGTACCCGGTGGCGGTTGCCGAGGGTGTGTCCTACGCGTCCGTCGTGACGGCCCTGGGCGGCCAGAGCTATGTCAACACGCTGACCCAGGCGTCCGCCCCGTCCACCTCCCAGCAGGCGAAGCTGAACAGCCTCCGGACGGCGTCGCAGACGTCCTCCGCCCACGTGACCACCCTGACCCACGCTCCAGGCGTCGGGCTCCTTTCCCGGACGGACGCCGCCGGCATCCGGACGTCCTACACCTACGACCACGGCGGACGGCTCGCATCCGTCGTGAACACCCAGGGGCAGACGACCGACGAGTACACGTACAGCCTCCTGAACGGCGGCAACAACCGCCTCAGCGCCACACACTATACTTACACGAGCACCGGCAAGGGGAACTCCTACCGTGACCTCACCTGGTGGAACACCCTGGGGCTGAAGCTGGAGGAGGTCGCCGTGGCGGCATCGGGCACCGGCGGTGCGGACCTCGTGACCGCCTATGAGTCGGATTACATGCTCCATGACGATGTCCGTACGTGGCTGCCGTATCCCGCGTCGGGGACGGCGGGCTCGTTCCGCAGCGGGGCGGCTGCGGCCTCCGCGTCCTACCATGGCAGCGCTTCCGCCTACCACGGCCGGACGTACGAGCAGTCCTCCCGTGACCGCGTCCTCCAGACCACGCTTCCGGGATACGCGTCCCATCCGGACGAGGCATATACGGACGTCGTCTCGGGGTTCCCGGTACTCGTGTGGCGGAACGCCGCGGTGGCGAGTGCCGGGACCTACTCCGCGGGAGCCCTCGCGGCGGAGGTGGCGGAGGATGCGGACGGCCGTGTCGGCTACAGCGTGAAGGACCACCACGGGCGCCTGCTCGCCACCAAGCGCGAAGGTGCAGGCAGCGGCTGGGACGCAGCTACGCGGTATGTCTATGACGGGCATGACCGGCTCGCCGCCGTCATCGGCGCGGGGATCCCGGTGACAGATACGCTGTCCATGTGGCGCTACGGATATGACAATCTCGGCAGGCTGCGGTCGAAGGGCGTCCCGGGCAGCGTCAGGGAGTACTACACCTACGACAACGAGGACCGGGTCGTCACCGTCACGAGGGGGGCCGAGGTGACATCCATCAGTTACGACTCCTTCGGCCGCGTCACCGCGAAATCCGTCAAGGTGGGGAGCGGCAGCGCGGTGCAGGTGGAAGCGCACCAGTACGACACCTACTCATCGGCGGCGACTACGCTCATTGGGGGGAGCTCCTATACCTCCGGTCCGAAGAAGGGTCTGGAGACCTGGTCGTCCTATGCCGTAACGGACGGCCAGGGAGGGTTCTCCGGAACGGCCACCACCGCCTACGCCTACGACGCCCTCGGGCGCCTGACGCGAAGCGTGACCCAGTACGCCGACGGGCACAAGAACACCACAGTCATCTCCTACGACTTCGCCGGCAACCCGACGTCCACGGTCGTGACCGGAGTACGCCCCGGAGGCTCGACGACGGACGTGCTCTCCGTCACGACCACTTACGACACGAGGGAGCGCCCGTCCAGTACGGTCTCCGTCCTGACCATCGGCGGCGTGGAGAAGGCGCGCAACACGACGACATACTCCTACGATGCGCTCGGACGCCAGTCGGCAGTGTCGTCGGGTCCGACCTCTTCCGCCGGTCTTCTGGAGTCGCAGTACGCCTATACCCTCCAGCAGTGGACGTCGTCATTGACCACGGTGCTGGGCGGCAGGACGGTCTTCTCCGAGACGCTCGGCTACGACTCGCCGTCCAACTCGCTCGGAGGGCCGTCATACACCGGGCTTATCACCCGCAAGGGAGAGACGTGGTCGATCCCCACCGGACCGTCTCCTTCCCAGAGCCAGTCCGTGTCCAGGACGGAGGACTATGTCTATGACTATGCCGCGAGGCTGTCTGGGTGGGATGACTCCTCAAACGGAGAGAACATCTCCTACGACGCCCGGGGCAACATCACCCAAAGGGTTCCGAGACACGGCTCCGGGGGGACCGTCACCCAGACCTACACGGGCGACCGGCTCGCCACGCGGAAGGTGGGAACCGCGGCAGCGGTCTCCTTCGCCCACGACTCCTTCGCGAGGATGACCACCGACGCCGAGGCGGGGCTCGCCATCACCTACAATGTCTTCGACCTGCCGGAACAACTCTCACAGGGGACCACGCTGAAGGCGAAGTACACCTACATGGCCGACGGCACGAAGGTCTCGGCGCTGGACGCCTCCGGAGCCGGGCTGGTGTACCGTGGGCCATTTACCTACCGCCGCAGCTCCGGCGGGACGCTCACCTTCGAGAGCGCCCCGTTCGACCGCGGTCGTCTCACCGAGGCTGGAGTCCGCTACCACGTCACCGACCACCTGGGCAGCGTGAGGGCGGTCATCCATGGAAATGCATCGACGACCACCTACCCCTTGGCCGGGTTCTACTCCGTCGACGACTTCGCACCGTTCGGTACAAAGTCCACCTCCAGTGCCTCGTCTTACCTCAGCCTTGCCTCCACCGGCTTGACGGTCTCGCTCCGCGACGGGTTCACCGGCCAGGAGGACCAGGGACCGGACTTCGGCGTAAGCTACTCCGATTTCGGCGCGAGGCAATATAGCCCGACCCTTTCGCGGTGGCTCGTACCGGATCCGATGGGAGAGAAGTATTATGATGTAAGTCCGTATGTGTATTGCGTGGGGAATCCGGTGAATTATAATGATCCGCATGGTAAAGAAGTTAAAGGGGTTAGAAAGCAAGATATAGAAAGTTTTAGGGAAGATATTTTTGAGGTATTAGCAGATGATAAGTTTGCCGATATTCGTAGTTTAATCAATATAAAAGGTAAAGTGTTAACAAAGATTGATGAAGGTGAACTAAATTCAGCAATGAACGGGAAAACCTTTAATGAAGATGAAAGAGCATATATCAGCATGGTGGTAGAAGCTATTAATTCTGAGGATGTTATTTATACAGTTGAGTATGTTTATGGTGACTACACATCTTCAAAAGGTGCAAGAGCCTTTATTGACTATATGAATAGAGAACTCGGGGAAGGGATCGGCGATAAGGCAACAGAGAATGGTAGACTAAGTTCCTCATGGATTCAACGCTCGGGCAATGGACTAAATGTTCCTACTCGTAGAGGTTCACATTCCTTTATAAGCGGCAGTTTGCATGGGAGTGAAAGGACAGTCACTTCTGGTCACGAAGTTTTTGGACATGGTATACCAGCCGCAAAAAAGTTAACCCCAGCAGAAAATAATGCTAATGCGATAAGAACTGATAATCTAATTCGACGGCTTCTTGGGTTACGTCAAAGAGATGGGAGTGACCATGGAGGATATAAAGAAGGACATATTACTAATCCATATGGTTTACCAATAATTAAATGAAAAGAATTATTACAATTTGTCTTTCGCTCTGTTCAACCTTATATTGTTTTGCACAGAATAGCGTTCGTAATCTATCTGACTCATTGGCAATAGAGAGTCGTATTATGGCAGATAAGGTTTTGTCTAAATTTGACACCCTATCTGGGAAAAAAATATTATACTCTCGTATGGACAAGGACTATTATGTTATTATTCAACAAAATGATTGTTATAAAGAATACTATATAACGATTGATGGTAATGGTGAATCTCTATCTATTAAAGAACTTAGAAATGATGAAGAACTGAAAGAACTAAAGGAGAAAAGAGTATTCTTGAAAGGAAGAAGACGTTTAAAACAGTTACAAGAGAGCCGTGCTATACTAAATAAAGCATTTAAATTTAAGAACGACCACTGTAATTCAGATCTTGTTTCATCCATGACAAATGCAACTTATGTTGCAGGAGTTCCTACTTATTTTGTTATGAAAGATGAGAATAACGAAAGATGTGGTGAATTTAGTTTATCCTCAATTACAATACCTTGTCCAATTGACCCTCTCCTTTGGATTTATTTAACCAAACAATTATTGAAGAATATAGAATAGTATCGAATCGGTGAAAACCGGAATGAATGCATAGCTGTGCGGAGAAATATGATCATAACATAAGTTACTCGACAGAGTCAGCCTCCAGAATAACCACAGGAACTGTCGGTTGATTATAAAGTTCATGAATATCCGCCCTCTGAAAGAGAACTTGTCCAATCGAGTTAGAGATAGAATGAAGACTTGGAACCAAACTAGGGGAGCGTCTCCTGCATGTTTCTGATGCATATCGGGTAGTATTTGATACATATTTGAAAGAACATTCGATGGCGCGGTGACGTTTTTTGCGTGTATATTCTTTCCTGCCGGCGACGAAGATGGGTTGCAGGGAACAGAATCGAAAAGTTTTCAATTGTCTTTCATACGACGATTTCAATTTTTTTCGTATCTTGTCTGCAAATCAAGGACTTGACGACAATGATACGGCACCGAATGCGACATCTTCCTTTTCTCAGTCGCAGCTCCGGCGGGACACTCGGCTTCGAGAGCGCGCCGTTCGACCGCGGCCGTCTCACCGAGGCTGGAGTCCGCTACCACGTCGCCGACCACCTGGGCAGCGTGAGGGCGGTCATCCATGGAAATGCATCGACGACCACCTATCCGCTGACCGGGTTCTACTCCGTCAATGACTTCGCCCCGTTTGGCATCAAGTTCACATCCAGTGCTTCGTCATACCTCAGTCTGGCCTCCACCGGCTCGACGGTCTCCCTGCGCGACGGGTTCACGGGCCAGGAGGACCAGGGACCTGACTTCGGCGTCGGCTATTCCGACTTCGGCGCGAGGCAGTACAGCCCGATTCTATCACGGTGGCTTGTACCGGATCCGATGGGGGAGAAGTATTATGATGTTAGTCCGTATGCGTATTGCGCTGGGAATCCGGTGAATCGTGTTGACATAAAAGGTAAAGCAGACTTTTGGCTTAATGGACAAATAATTGGTGATGACGGAGTTCATGACCAACGGGCTTTGGTCATTAGAACAGAAGCTCTCACAAAAAAAGAAATTAAAGAAACAACGGGATTCATTAAGGCCAATTCTGGCAGTATGGAAGCGTTTAAAGATAATGACATAGCTTATAGGAATTCAATAGAGATAGAGTCATCTGTTAGCAATCGCCAAGCAATGGTAACGGAAATTAGTAAAGATAACGGGAAAGGAGGAACGGATGACTCAAATAACAGAGAATATGGAGGTTCAATACAAAATGGTCGTATTGTGTTAGCTGAGCCTGGCCCCATTGCAAATCCTAAAACAGATGCAATCGCAAGCATTGATTTACCAACTGGAGTATCTACATTTCATAGTCATCCAAGCGGAACAATTGTTGAGTATCCTCCGGCAAATACCATTGGAGGCTCAACGACGACATACTCTTTCATCCAACAACCATCAGGTATAGATATAAGCAATGCAGGGACAAATACACATTATGTTTTTGGTCGAAGCAGTGGCAATGTTTATATTTACACGTCAGAAGGTGTACAAGCTATTATTCCAATGAAGTATTTTGTAACGCCAAAAGATAAAAGATAATGAAAATAACGGTTGCTGTCATAAGCTTAATGTGTATTTGTTGTCTTTCAAACGCACAAGAGAACAATCAAATGAATAAAATGATAAACGAAAGTTTATCGTTATATATTAATTGGAAATCAGACATTACAAATGAATCTGTCAGGGACAGAGAAAACAGTATCCCATACATTTGTTTGGATAATTACCCCGCTACCTTTTCTGTATTAGATGAAGTGTTGAAAAAGAAGGTAAAACTTATGAGCTTGTATAATCTATCAGGACAACGGGAGCTTCAAAGAAATATAGAATACGATTTTATATTTCCCGAGGTGTTTTTAGATAACAATCAAATACGGATTACTATTTTTGGAAAAAAAGTATCCATTTCTCGCAGAAAGCAATTACACATTTGGGCTGTTGAGCGGGGTGTGTTTACTTACGTGTACTCCTGCAATAGACAAGAATGGAAACTAATGGATACAGTATTTGAGGGTATCTGAAATACTATGACTCTTGATATTCACAAACTACAAAGGTTGAAGAATACGTTGATTCTGCCCCTTCAAATGATTACTGAGCTTGACGGCAGGACGGTCTTCTCCGAGACACTCGGCTACGACTCGCCGTCCAACTCGCTCGGAGGGCCGTCATACACCGGGCTTATCACCCGCAAGGGAGAGACGTGGTCGATTCCCACCGGACCGTCTCCTTCCCAGAGCCAGTCCGTGTCCAGGACGGAGGACTATGTCTATGACTATGCCGCGAGGCTTTCTGGCTGGGATGACTCCTCAAACGGAGAGAACATCTCCTACGACGCCCGGGGCAACATCACCCAAAGGGTTCCGAGACACGGCTCCGGGGGGACTGTCACCCAGACTTACACGGGCGACCGGCTCGCCACGCGGAAGGTGGGAACCGCGGCAGCGGTCTCCTTCGCCCACGACTCCTTCGCGAGGATGACCACCGACGCCGAGGCGGGGCTCGCCATCACCTACAATGTCTTCGACCTGCCGGAAACAATCTCATCAGGAAACACCTTGAAGGCGAAGTACACCTACATGGCCGACGGCACGAAGGTCTCGGCACTGGACGCCTCCGGAGCCGGACTTGTGTACCGCGGACCATTTACCTACCGCCGCAGCTCCGGCGGGACGCTCACCTTCGAGAGCGCGCCATTTGACCGCGGCCGCCTCACCGAGGCTGGAGACCGCTACCACGTCAGCGACCACCTGGGCAGCGTGAGGGCGGTCATCCATGGAAATGCATCGACGACCACCTACCCGCTGACCGGGTTCTACTCTGTCGACGACTTCACCCCGTTCGGCGTCAAATCCACATCCAGTGCTTCGTCATACCTCAGTCTGGCATCCACCGGCTCGACAGTCTCCCTGCGCGACGGGTTCACGGGCCAGGAGGACCAGGGACCGGACTTCGGCGTCGACTATTCCGACTTCGGCGCGAGGCAGTACAGCCCGATTCTATCACGGTGGCTCGTACCGGATCCGATGGGGGAGAAGTATTATGACGTAAGTCCGTATGTGTATTGCTATGGAAATCCGATACGATATGCTGATCTTGATGGCCGCGACGGTAAGGATAAATTGTTTGGATATGCCATAGGTGGTATTACAAATGTTATTCCCGGTAGCAGTAAACTGCGAGATTTGTATCGTCCTCATGATTCTAAAGACTATAACAGAGCTCTTGAAAACTGTGACAAGGCAGCATTAGCAGTCGGTAATTTCGCCACCAAAAGTGGCATGTTGCTCATGACAACCGGTGAAGTTGCAACGGGTATAGGGGAGGGAATGATGGCTACAGGCGGTGTCTTTGTTGTGGTCTCACTACGACAACAGCGGGGTTAGGTTTGATGTTGAACGCTGAAGTTAATTCTTTGCAAGAATATGAAAGAGGAAAGACAGGCGGTGAGTCAAGCTATACAAAAGCAGGGCGAGAAGCGCATACCAATTACTTATTAATTCTAAATACTATGAACCCAATTAAAATGATTGTTAAAGATTTGATGAAATCTGCCGGGTTTAAATGCAAGAATAATTCTTGGTATCGCCTGAGAAATGACTTGATCCAGATTCTTAATATACAGAAATCAGCATGGGGAGATCAATACTATCTCAATCTTGGTCTCGATTATTACGATGGCTCTTTTGCGTACCCTTCCGAGTACAAGTTCCTGGGTGAGTGTATGTTTGGTCTGCGCATTAGAGCAAGTTCATTATTCGAAGATGCCGATTTCAAATCGTTGGATTTTACAAAAGACTATGATGCAGATAAACGAACAGAAGCTATTATAATTATATTTAAGAGGAGCCTTGACTTTCTAGATAAGTGTAATTCGACATCAGTGTTGAAAGAGGATTATAAAGATCTTTGTCTTTACTATCTTTCTGTTAGTCCTCTTCGAGATGTGATTCTGAGGCATTCCGGTACATTATAGATTTGCACGGTGCCAATATTCAGTTTTCAGATAATCATGGATATAGGTATTTTTATAGAAGTAGATCAAGGTTCTTACCCCAAATGGCAATCCATTAATTACGTATCAGAATTAATGAAAAACAAAATGGCTCATATTGATTATGGTACGATAAATAGTCAAGCCTGCCAAAGCCCCTCTACGCGACCGCCGCGAGAGCTGAGCAACGGCAGGCACTTTTGTTTTCGTTTCCAAATATCACATTCTCGAGGCGTCCAACCAGCGTCTTCAGCCAGGAGACA
>Ga0256407_10001740_pt1 | contig 44381 bp, 37 predicted proteins | sample RumenRJG_04DNA_FD_193489 | JGI IMG/M metagenome (GOLD analysis project Ga0256407, IMG submission 193489) | Bovine rumen microbial communities from Lethbridge, Alberta, Canada - RJG_04 | ecosystem: Host-associated > Mammals > Digestive system > Stomach > Rumen | place: Canada: Alberta...
AGTAGCCAGTGAACGTGATGAAATTACTGAGAGATACATAGAGACGACACTTCTGTACGGGCAGTTTCGAATAGAGACGCTTGAAATCATAGCCGAAGGAAATGCGGGAAATCTTGAAGAAGTCGGCGTCCTCAATCCAAACGCGTGAGATTTCAGACATGTTGGCGGTCTTACCGTCGGAGAAGCGCGGATAGCGGTTGGTGCTGCCTTCGCCTGTCCAATACTTGGTATAGACATCCGTACAGTAGTTGTCATCGGGATGGTCAGAGAACTGACGGTAGCTCTTGGCCACCTGCTGTCCGAAGGAACCATAACCGTTAATACCCAGGTCGAAGCCCTTATAGGCGATGTTGATGTTCAGACCAACGGTATAGTCAGGATTCGGATCACCGATCATAGTCTTGTCATCTTCTTTCGTAATCTTACCATCTCCATTGAGATCCTTGAACATAACGTCACCCGGCTGCAACGATGCACCCTGAAGTGAATTAGCCTTATCACCATTACAGTTGCGGTCAAGGTATTCTTGCAGCTGCTGCTCGTTCTGGATGATGCCTTCCATCTCATAACCCCAGAAGTAACCGATAGGATAGCCTACCTGTACACGGTTAATCTCGGCCGTGTTCTGTGCAATGGCGTTTTCGCTTCCGTGGATGATACCCTCGGCGTTAGCCAGACGGGTAACCTCGTTCTTATTGTGCGAGAAGTTGGCTGAGATGCTGTATCTGAAGTCCTTGCCAATCTTGTCGTTCCAAGACAACTGAACCTCATAACCTTTGTTCTGGATGTCACCACCGTTCACATAAGGTGCATTCGTTCCGTATGAGAGCAATGCCGGAGCAACTACCAGCCAGTCCTTGGTGGTTTTCTTATACCAGTCGAAGACAACACCTAAACGGTTTTTCAGCAAACGGGCATCGAAACCGAAGTCAAGCTGCTCTGAAGTTTCCCATTTCACATCCTCATTGGGAAGAATATCAGGGAAGGCACCCAGTCCTGGAGTGTCCTTACTGTCGAAATAATAAGGTTCGTTGATGTTGATGGTGGCCAAATACTGGAAGTTGGAGATGTTACAGTTACCGTTCTGTCCCCAACTGGCACGCAGTTTCAGGAAATCCAACCAACTCTGGGTTGACTCAAGGAAGCTCTCGTTACTAATCACCCAACCTGCAGAGACAGAGGGGAAGTAACCCCAGCGCTTGCTGCGTTTGAAATTGGATGAACCATCGGCACGGAGTACGAGTGAGAGCAGATAGGTCTCGTTGTAGTTGTAGTTGGCACGTCCGAAGAACGAAGCGATGGCACCCTGTGCTTCAGGACTACCGCCGACCGAGGTTAACGATTTGTCTATCACATTGGCATTGTCAATAAAAGCATGTTCGAACGAACCCGGGAACTGTGAGTTGCCATTGGTTACGTTGAGACCATTGCCATAACCCCATTTCTCGACAGACTGTCCGAGGAGGGCATCGATATTATGCTTGCCAAAGGACTTCACCCAATTGATTGTGTTCTCCAAAGACCAACGAATGCTGTATGATTGGCTCTGTCTGACTTCGTCATTGGCTTGCATATTCTTGGCGCTAAGCTCATAGACAGGCACATAGCTGCGGCTCTCTCTGTGGCGGTAAAGCCATCCTGCACTGGTACGCCAGGTGAGACCCTTGATGGGTGCAAACTCCAGGAAGAAGTTAGATTGCAGGCGCCAGCCCTTGTTGTAGCCCATGCTATTATTATACTTCATCGATGCCAGCGGATTGGACGCCTCATCAAGGAAGTTCCATTTGTCGGCCAGTATATCCTTATACTCGTAGTATTCTCCCTCATCGTTATAGAGAGGCAGCAGCGGGGTCATAGCGAGAAGCGTTCGGATGCTGTTGCCATAGATACCTCCCACAGAGACGCCACGCTTGTCGGTAGAAGAGAAGGTCACGTTCTCACCTACCTTCAGCACGTCGCGGCCTTTGCTCCTGATCAGCGAATAGTCGGAGTTCAGACGAACGGTGTAGCGGTCGAACTTCGGATCGGCTGGTGCACCAAGTGTACCCGTCTGGTGATACTTGGTGAAACCGAGGGCAAAACGCGACAGGTCACCGCCACCAGAGATCGTGACAGATGCATTGTGCATCGGCGCATTGTCGATGGTGGTTTCTTCGAGCCAGTTGGTACCGTTCCAGCTTCCATTCTGAATCAAAGCATACTGCTTGGGGATGTAATTCTCCCAAACGTATGGCTCAACGCCCTGAATCTCGCGGGCCTTGTTGATGATCTCCATATACTGGGTGGCGTTCAAAGGAGTAACACCGTTGGTGTTTACATTCTGCCAACCCAGATAGCCGTCGAATGACACCCGTATACGTCCACCACTGGCCTTACCCTTCTTGGTGGTAACGAGAACGACACCATTGGAAGCGCGGGCACCATAGATGGCACTGGAGGCAGCATCCTTCAGAATGTCGATACTCTCGATATCATTCGGAGAGAGGTCATCGATATTGGCACCTGGCACACCGTCAACCACATACAGCGGGGTGTTGGAACCGACCGTACCCATACCACGGATTACAACCTTGTAACCCTCACCAGGCTGTCCGGAGTTCATGACAATGTTCATACCGGAAGCCAGACTCTGCAAGGCGCCAAAGGCATCCACAGCATTCACGGCTTCGATGTTCTCAGAGGTTACATGCACGGTTGAACCTGTAACCAGTTTCTTGCGCTGGGTACCATAACCCACTACCACTACGTCATCAAGTAGTTCGGCATCCTCTTCAAGGACAACGGAAAGGCTTCGCCCTGCGGTCGGTTTCACGACTGATGTCTTGTAACCGACACAGGAGATTCTCAAACTTGCACCTCGTGCAACGGAAATCGAGAACGAACCATCAAGGCCCGACAACGTTCCGTTACTCTTGGAGCCCACTTCTACGATGCTCGCTCCGATAACCGGCTGATTCTCAGAGTCAAGCACAACACCTCTCACCTGCATAGACGAGCCTGACTGAAGAGGTGACTCTTCGGCCTTGACAGGTAGAACGGACATAGTTGTCCCCAATACCAGTAAACCCATACAGATGACTGAAAGGATTTTTGAGTAATAATTCATAAAACGGTTAATTAGTAAAACATATAAGTTAGTGTAAAAAAAGGTATCAAACAAAACATCACAAAAAAAGACATCCGCTAATTACATCCACATAAGACATCCGCTAATTACATCCAACAAAAGACATCCAAAAATTACATCTTAATACCTCATCCGAAGTCTGCCGGAATAGGGTTTAATCATCTTAGTAAGGTTAATAATTCAATTCGAATGCAAATATATACAAAAATATCCAACAAGCAAATTATTTGTCTCTTTTTTTTATTACAGCCATCAAATTTCACAAAATATCCACAAATCATCACGACAGAAAAGCCACGGAAAATGATTTGCATCATTAAATTGGCTCAAAAAGGATTTTTATCGGGAAAAGAGCATGCTGTTTTATAAATAAACAGTACCTTTGCACCCCTTATTTCAAGGTAAAAAGGATAACAGTTTACAATCACACAATGAAGACATTAGATTTCAAGCCGAAAATGGCTTCGGCCATCAAGCATTACGACAAGAAGACGTTCATGGCCGACCTCATGGCGGGCATCATCGTGGGTATCGTGGCACTGCCGCTGGCTATCGCCTTTGGTATCGCCTCGGGCGTTTCGCCTGAAAAGGGTATCATCACGGCCATCGTGGCGGGTTTCATGATCTCCGCTTTCGGAGGTTCTAAGGTGCAGATAGGAGGTCCCACGGGTGCCTTCATCATCATCGTTTATGGCATCATCCAGCAGTACGGCATGCAGGGACTCACTATCGCCACGCTGATGGCCGGTGTGTTCCTCATCTTGTTAGGCGTCCTCCGGCTGGGTACCATCATCAAATACATTCCCTACCCTATTGTTGTGGGTTTTACCAGCGGTATCGCCGTCACCATCTTCACCACACAAATCAAAGACCTGCTGGGCATGACGATGGACGAGAATCCCGCCGACTTCATTGAGAAATGGATTGCCTACGGCCGCAACATCGGAAACATTGACCTCTGGAGTGCGCTGATGGGTCTGCTCAGCATCTGCATCATCACCCTGATGCCCCGTCTGAACAAGAAGATTCCAGGATCGCTCATCGCCATCATCGTGGTGACCATCGTAGCCCTATTGCTCAAGAACTATGCGGGTGTCACCTCCATAGAGACCATTGGCGACCGTTTCCGTATTTCTTCCCAGTTACCCGGAGCCACGGTTCCCGAACTGACTTGGGATACCATCAAAGGACTGGCTGGTCCCGCTATGACCATCGCCATCCTAGGCGCCATTGAGAGCCTGCTCTCGGCAACAGTGGCCGACGGTGTCATCGGCGACCATCACAACTCCAACACCGAGCTCATCGGTCAGGGACTGGCCAACATTGTCTCCCCCATCTTCGGCGGCATTCCCGCCACGGGAGCCATTGCCCGCACCATGACCAACATCAACAATGGCGGACGTACGCCCATAGCCGGCATCATTCATGCCGTGGTACTGCTGCTCATTTTCCTTTTCCTCATGCCGTTGGCACAATACATTCCCATGGCCTGTCTGGCTGGTGTACTCGTAGTTGTCAGTTATGGCATGAGCGGTTGGCGGTCGTTCCTGGCCATGTTGAAGAATCCCAAGAGCGACGTCACGGTGCTCGTGCTCACATTCCTGCTCACCATTATCTTCGACCTTACCATCGCCATCGAGGTGGGCATCATCTGCGCCTGCCTGCTCTTCATGCGACGCATGAGTGAGACCAGCGACGTGCGTGCCATCTATGATGAGATTGACCTCAATGAAGATGCCGATATGGAAGCCGGAAATCTGGAGCATCTCACCATCCCCGAACATGTGGAAGTATATGAAATCAACGGTCCTTACTTCTTCGGTGCTGGTAACCGCGCTGAGGAGATGATGACGCGCTTCGGCAAGCATCCGAAGGTACGCATCATCCGTATGCGTAAGGTGCCCTTCATCGACTCAACGGGCCTCCACAACCTGGAGAACCTCTGTCTGATGTCGCAGAAGGAGAACATTCAGATTGTACTCTCGGGCGTAAATGAAAAAGTGGAAGCCGTCCTGATGAAGAACGGCTTCGAGAAACTTCTAGGACGCGAGAATATCTGCAACCACATTGACCTTGCTTTGGCTCGTGCCCGCGAGATCGTTGCCTGATACTGTCTATCTCCCAGAATAGATGCGGCGCTTCAGCGCTATCAGTTCTTCACGGGCTTTCACTCCGGCCTCATAGCCGAGTTCTATCATCTGCCGGATGTCGGTCTTGTTGAAGTCACTGGCTCCGAAGCCGTCAAGCATCGGATGGATATAAACGTCAACCGCTTTGCGGTTGGCGTTATATTTTTTCCAGTCAGGGCGCTCCACCAACCAGTTGAGCGGGCCATCGATACCCAACAAGTCTTTCAGCGAGAATTCACGGTCCTTGTGTTGCTTCTGTTGCAAGTCGATGGCAATCACCACATCGGCACCCATCGCCTTCACCACATCCACAGGCAGGTTGTTGAGCAGTCCGCCATCCATCAGCATCCTGCCGTTTTGGATGACAGGTTTGAAGACACCGGGAATAGACATGCTGGCTCTCATGGCATCGCACAACAGCCCTTCGCTCATCACCACTTCTTCGTTGGCATTGACATCTGCGGCCACACAACGGAAGGGTATCCTGAGTTCATGGAAATGCTTCTGATGAGTGACTCTACCCAGAAATTCGCGCACATTATTTGTAAACAGTTGCAGCCAGTCCTGATTCACGAAGAGTGAATCCAACTGACGGGAACGGACGTCCATCGCATATAGGCCTCCCACAATGCTTCCGATACTTGTACCAGCTATGTAATCAATGGGAATCCCCACCTCCTCTATCACCTTCAGGGCTCCAATCTCGGCAGCTCCCTTGGCACCGCCGCCTCCCAACACCAATCCCACCTTCAGCCTTTCACCGGCAGGTTCATCAGCCTTCATGCCGATACTCATAGTGAGCACCAGCAACAGCATGATCCAACGTCCTAAAATCAATGGTCTCAAAATCTCCGATTACTCTTTTCAGAACGGCCATCCACCACGGATGCCCTCGATGATACCATTCAGTTCACCTGCGATATTGCGCACACCGTTCACCAGACGCTGCTTGGCTCCCTGAGCCATATACTTCGCACACTGGCCTTCCAGTTCGCCGATATGCTGTTTCTCTTGCGGCGTATAATCCCGTTCAAACTTGGAAATACGCTTGCGTATGGACTTGAAGTCATCCACAGCATTCTGCCAGTCTCTCACCGAATAATACTGGGCATTGTCGCGTAGTTCATACGAATACCGCTCCAACTGGTTAATGGCACTCTGCTTCGTGGTGCAACTGCCCAGCATGAGCACGGCCATCAGAGCAACTAATAGAATTTTATCTTTCATATCATTCTTCACTCTTAACTTTCAAAGCACTGCCTTAATCTGCTCTATCATTTCTTGATACTCAGCATCTGAAAGATACACCTTGCCTGGATTCATCTGGAACGTGCCGCCATAATCGGGACCATCCACATACTTCGGAGCCAGATGGAAATGCAGGTGAGACAGTTTGTCGCTATAGGCACCATAGTTGATTTTCTCCGGATTGAAAGCTTTCTGCATCGCACGCGTCACCTGAGCCACGTCTGCCATGAAGGCATTACGCTCCTCGTCAGAAAGTTCATTCAAATCGTTCACATGGCCATTATAAGCCACCAGACAACGACCGCGGTATGTCTGTTCTTTAAATAAGAACGCGCGAGATACACGCAGTTCGGCAAACTGAATCATCAAATCTTTCTGTGTCTGATTATTCGTGCAGTAGAGGCACTCTTTGGGATCGCTATACATTGTTTTTAAGTTTTAAGTTATTAATCCATTAAGTTTACAATGCTACAAAAGTATGCAATAAATACCAAACCGCCAAACATTCTTGCAAACGTTAACGTTCATTTTTTGCTTTTAGGAAGAACAACGTAACGGAAAACGCCTTACCTTTGCACCCGAAAACAAACTTAAAACCCCTAAAACTCAAAAAAACAATGGAAAAGAAATTCATCATCGGTGACCGCGAGAAAAACGAGTGGGTATCCGTATTCGACAACAACAAGAAGCAACTGGAGTTCAAGAACCACATCGCCGAGGCCAAGACCTACGACGAGCGCCGTTCAGCAGAAATCGACCTCAAACTCCTTCAGGCCACAGGTTTCTTCGGTGACCTCCGCGTCTACCTCTTCGAGGATAACAAGGCCTTCGTAGCCGGAGAACGCGACGGTTTCCTCTAAACCATACAATAAATAGAAAGAAATAGCCAGAGCGTAATAACTCTGGCTATTTCTTTTATTATCGGTTAGTTCTTTTACTCCCACTCGATGGTTCCAGTGGGCTTCGGAGTGAGGTCGTAGAGTACGCGGTTCACGCCGGGGACCTCGGTGATAATGCGTTGGGTGATGTGGTGCAGCACGGGATAGGGAATCTCCTCGATGGTGGCGGTCATGGCATCGCGCGTATTCACGGCACGGATGATGACGGGCCAATCCCAACTGCGCTTATTGTCCTTGACACCGGTAGATTTGTAGTCGGGCACGACGGTGAAATACTGCCATACCTTACCTGCCAGTCCATTCTTTTCGAACTCCTCGCGCAGGATGGCGTCGGACTCACGAAGGGCTTCCAGGCGGTCGCGGGTGATGGCACCTGTGCAACGGACACCGAGACCAGGACCGGGGAAGGGCTGACGGAACACCATGTTATCGGGCAATCCGAGTTCCTTACCGACCACACGAACTTCATCCTTGAAGAGCAGCTTGATGGGCTCAACGAGTTCGAACTGCAGGTCTTCGGGCAGACCGCCCACGTTGTGGTGACTCTTGACGGGACCAGACTCCACGATGTCGGGATAGATGGTACCCTGAGCCAAGAAGCTGATGCCTTCCTGCTTGCGGGCCTCTTCCTCAAACACGCGGATGAACTCGGCGCCGATGATCTTGCGCTTCTGCTCAGGGTCGGAGATACCAGCCAGCTTGTCGAGGAAGCGGTCGGTGGCATCAACATACACCAAATTAGCATCCAACTCGTCGCGGAACACGCGCACCACCTGTTCGGGTTCGCCCTTGCGAAGCAGACCGTGATTCACATGAACAGAGACGAGCTGCTTGCCCACGGCCTTGATGAGAAGGGCAGCCACCACGGATGAGTCGACACCACCCGAGAGTGCCAGCAGCACCTTCTTGTCGCCAATCTGGGCACGGAGTTCGCTGATCTGTTCGTCAATAAATTTCTTGGCCAGTTCCGGAGTTGTAATGCGCTCCATCGAGGCCGGACGTACGTTACCTGTTGTCATAATACTTTATTGTTGTTTAAGATGATTGTTCGGTCATAGGGGGGTTACTCCCACTCAATCGTCGAGGGCGGCTTTGAGGAGATGTCGTAGCAGACGCGGTTGACGCCGCGCACCTTGTTGATTATCTCGTTCGACACGCGGGCCATAAAGTCGTAGGGCAAATGGGCCCAGTCGGCAGTCATGGCATCGGTAGAGGTGACGGCTCGCAGGGCCACGGGATGCTCGTAGGTGCGCTCGTCGCCCATCACACCGACCGAACGGACGGCACTGAGCAGTACTACGCCTGCCTGCCAAATCTGGTCGTAGAGGGAGACTTCGAGAGCCTCACCCCTCGCCCTCTCCAAAGGAGAGGGAGCCATCATCTTTACCGGCACTCCGGCAGCCAACACTCGGCGGGCTTTTTCGCCTGAGAGGCGTACCTTGTAGTCGCGCAGTCCGCGGATGAATATGTCGTCGGCATCTTGCAGGATGCGCACTTTCTCGGGGGTGATGTCGCCCAGGATGCGGACGGCCAGTCCCGGTCCGGGGAACGGATGGCGGGTGATGAGATGCTCGGGCATGCCCATCTGACGGCCCACGCGGCGAACCTCGTCCTTGAACAGCCACTTCAGGGGTTCGCAGAGTTGAAGGTTCATCTCCTTTGGCAGTCCGCCCACGTTGTGGTGGCTCTTAATCACCTTGCCCGTGATGTTGAGCGACTCGATGCGATCGGGATAGATGGTGCCCTGGGCCAGCCACTTGGCGTCGGTAATCTTCTTGGCCTCGGCATTGAAGACTTCCACGAAGTCGCGGCCTATGATTTTGCGTTTCTGTTCGGGGTCGGTAATGCCGGCCAGGTCAGCAAAGAACTTCTCTGAGGCATCCACGCCAATCACATTGAGTCCCAGCACCTTATAGTCATCCATCACCTGTTTGAACTCGTTCTTGCGGAGCATGCCGTGGTCGACGAAGATACAGGTGAGTCGGTTGCCGATGGCCTTGTTGAGCAGCACGGCTGCCACGGAACTGTCGACTCCACCGGACAGACCGAGTATGACGCGGTCGTTGCCAATCTGCGCCTTCAGTTCGGCCACCGTGGTCTCCACGAACGAGGCGGCGCTCCAGTCCTGGCGGCTGCCACAGATATCTACCACGAAGTTCTTCAGCAGGAGCGAACCCTGCACGGAGTGGAAAACTTCGGGGTGAAACTGTACGGCAAAAATTGGGAGTCCTTCCCCTTCCTTCCCCGAAGGAGAGGGAGCATAAAAGGCAGCATTCTTCACGTCCTTCGTGGAACCGATTACCTGGAAGCCCTCGGGGATGGCGGTGATGGTGTCACCGTGGCTCATCCACACCTGCGACTGCTGCTCGAATCCCTTGAAGAGCGGGTTGGTGGTATCTACGGTCTGCAGGTTGGCGCGGCCGTATTCGCGGCTGTCGGCCTTTTCCACCTTGCCGCCGAGCGAATGGCTGATGAACTGGGCGCCATAGCAGATGCCCAGCACGGGCAGACGGCCCATGAAGCGCGACAGGTCTACCTTGAAGGCCTCGGGGTCGTGCACGCTGTAGGGCGAACCGCTGAGGATGACGCCTATCACGTCGCTATCGTCCTCGGGGTACTTGTTGTAGGGCAGAATCTCGCAAAACGTATCGAGTTCGCGCACACGCCGGCCGATGAGCTGGGTGGTCTGCGAACCGAAGTCGAGAATAATGATTTTCTGTTGCATGTATAATGGTTTTACTTTTTTACCTTTTTACTTTTTTACCCTTTTACCTTTCATTTTCCAGGTTGTTCAGGAACTGCTCAGCATCGTGCAGGGTGTCGAGCTTGCCCACGTCCATCAGCTGCAGGTCGTGCTGCTCGTGGCCCACGAAGGCAAACTGATGGCAGTACTTCAGATAGAAGTCGATGATGCCGAAGCGGTCGGGCATCTCGCTGAAAAGGGGGAACACCGAGGGCCAGATGACGTGGATGCCGCTGAAGGCGAGTTTCTGAAGTAAGGGGTGAAAGGCTACGGGTTGGCGAGCCTCGCTCGGGAATGGGGTGAAGAGTGTAGAACTGTCGTGTAGCGAAGATTCTTCGCTCAGCCATGAATAGGGACTGCGCACTTGGCCGGTCTCGATGTTGGTCCAGCCTTTCAGGTGCATGTCGTCGGCGAAAAGCAGGTAGCGCTTGGTCTTGCGCTGGCTCACCAGCAGCAGGGCGTCGGGGGTTGTTTCCGATGTCTTCATCACCTGCGCAAGGTCGAGGTTGCTCAGGATGTCCACGTTATGGATGAGGATGGGCGACGCCTGGTCGAAGAGCGGCAGGGCCTTCTTGATGCCGCCACCCGTCTCGAGCAGTCCTTCGCGCTCGTCGCTGATGCGGATATCAAGGCCGAAGTTGCGGTTGGCATCAAGGTAGTCGATAATCTGCTGTGCAAAATGATGCACGTTTACCACGATGCGCTCGAATCCGGCATCCTTCAACTTCATGATGACATGATGAAGCAGCGGCTCTCCTCCGACGGGTACCAATGCCTTTGGCATCGTGTCGGTAAGGGGTTTCAAGCGGGTTCCCAACCCTGCCGCAAAGATCATTGCTTGCTTCATGGCTGCAAAGTTAATACAAATGTGCGAGAAAACAAAACGTACGTTTGTTTTTTACTCGTTTATAAGCATTTATTCCCGTGGCTGCAAAACTTGGGTAATACCTTGCTCACGATGGTTGATGCGCACCTCAATACCAAACTTGCGGTGGATATGCTCGGCCAGATGCTGCGCGGAATAGACACTCCGATGTTGACCGCCCGTGCAACCGAATGAGAACATCAGGGAAGTGAAACCGCGTTGAATGTAGCGGCGTACATGGGCATCAGCAAGCCGATAGACACTCTCCAGGAAAGTAAGAATCTCACCGTCATCCTCAAGGAAACGGATGACTGGCTCATCGAGACCGGTCAGTTTCTTATAAGGTTCATAGCGTCCGGGATTGTGCGTACTGCGGCAGTCGAAGACATAGCCTCCACCATTGCCCGATTCATCTTCGGGTATCCCCTTGCGATAGGAAAAACTGAAAATGCGAACCACGAGCGGACCTTTTCCGTCGTATTTCGAATAGGTGGCGGGACCATCCTGAGGATGAGCCTTATAGGGATTGTTATCGGTCGTCTTGTAACCGTCTGCACGACTTAATGCAGGCTGCTCAATCTGTGCAAACTGCGGAAGTTCAGTAAGGCGGTGAAGCAAATCCACCAGATAGGGATACTGACGTGAAAGCGAATAGCCGAAACCTCCTTCCCCTTCCTTCAGCAGTTCACGGAGATTCTGCATGGCCGGCGGGATGGAATCAATGAAATGCTTCTTGCGCTCGAAATAGCCACGGAAACCGTAGGCTCCCAATACCTGAAGGGTGCGGAAAAGCACGAACAATGCCAGCCGTTCCACGAAATGACGGGTGGAAGGCACTTCGGTATATTGCTTTAATGCCTGATAGTATTCCATCACCAGATCACGGCGCAGCTTATGGGGATACTTGGCTGATGCCTGCCAAAGGAAGGATGCCAAGTCATAGTAGAACGGACCACGGCGACCACCTTGGAAATCGATGAAATAGGGTGTTGGGGGTTGGGGGTTGGATGATGGCTGTTGCACCATCATCACGTTACGGGCCTGGAAGTCGCGGTAGAGGAAACATTCACAATCCTCTGAGGTAAGGTCCTTTGCCAGCATACGGAAATTGGCCTCGAGCTTCAGCTCGTGAAAATCGAGGTCGGTAGGCTTCAGGAAGCAATACTTGAAATAGTTGAGGTCGAAGAGCACACTATCCTGATCAAAGGCAGGCTGCGGGTAACAGTTCTTCCAGTCAAGTCCACGGGCTCCACGCATCTGGATATTGGCCAGCTGACGTATCGTACGCTTGAGCAATTCCTTTTCCCGCTGGTTATAACGTCCTCCAGCCTCTCGTCCACCGCGGAGAGCATCATAAAGCGATACCTGTCCGAGGTCATCCTGCAGATAGCGCAATTCATCGTCACTGGCAGCAAGTACACGGGGTACGGGTAGTTTCAACTGACTAAAATGACGGGCTAGATAGATAAAGGCATGGTCTTCATCGCGGCTAGTACCGACAACGCCCACCACACTTTTTCCGCCGGCCCCTACAATCCGATAATACTCACGATTGCTTCCGGCACCGGGCAGTTTATCAACACGCTGGGGCTCTTCCCCACTCCATTTCTTATATAATTCAACAAGCTGTTGCATAATTCATCTATTTATTCATTCCCTCACGTTGCCGTACAGCCTCGAACAAAAGGATAGCAGCACTCACAGACACATTCAGCGAGTCCAGCCTTCCGAGCATCGGAATACGGATATGGGCATCGGCAGCCTTCCGCCAGATGTCAGTAAGTCCTGTGGATTCCGTTCCCATCACGATAGCCGTTCCCTGACGCATATCCGTGTCGTAATAAAGATGTGAATCCTGCAATTGAGCTGTCAGGATGCGGATGCCTTTCTGCTTCAAGAAACCAATGCACGCATCAGAACTGCAAGCCACACAAGGCACACTGAATATAGCACCAATGGAACTACGGATGAGATTGGGATTATAGAGGTCAGTTAGCGGATCACAGATGACTACAGCATCAGCACCGGCAGCATCTGCACTACGAAGGATGGCTCCCAGATTACCCGGTTTCTCCACGCGTTCAAGTACCACTATCAGCGGGTTTTCACGAAGCGTAAGGTCATCAAGCCCCAAAGTACGAGAATGTACGGTGGCCATGATGCCCTCAGTACTGCCACGATAGGCAATTTTCTCATAAACAGGCTCCGTAACCTCAATGGAAGTAGCAGAATCAAGAAAGCCTGCAGGAAGCTCCTCCCCTCTTGCCTTCATAATGGACGGACAATGGAAAACGGTATCAATCTCATAACCTGCCTCCAGACAATGCATCAGTTCGCGGCAGCCTTCCACCACGAAGAGCCCTTCCTTGCGACGCTCAGACGACTTCTGCTGCAACGCCACAAGTTTCTTCACCTTCGGATTCTGAACACTCGAAATATACTGTTCTGTCATCTACTTTTTGTTGCTTGACTGCAAAGGTAATAAAAAAGAATGAAGAACGCGCCAATAGGGCGCAAAAAAAAAATCGGATGCTGTCACAGCGCCCGATTTTCAAAAAACAAACTACTTAAAAACTAATCTACTAAAACAAATCAAAAAAATATCTTTATTCGGGTGAACCCGATATTATCTTTGGATTTTCTGGTGCAAAGTTAGAAAATATTCAAATTCCAAACAAATCTTTTGGCACTTTTTTGCTCTAAAGTAACTAAAAAAAGATAAAAAAAGGCTGACGAACGAGTCGGCAGCCTTCATTTTGATATCTTGACTTTACAAAATCAAGGTGTAAATGTCAATTATTTAGCGGTTTACATCATGCCGCCCATTCCGGGAGCACCACCCATTGGCATGGCGGGCTTATCCTCAGGTTTGTCCACGATGAGACATTCCGTGGTGAGGAACATGCCGGCGATGCTGGCAGCATTCTCAAGAGCCACACGTGCCACCTTGGCAGGATCGATAACACCGGCTTCGCGGAGATCCTCGTACTTGTCGAGACGGGCATTGTAACCGAAGTCACCCTTGCCCTCACGAACCTTCTGCACGACAACTGCACCCTCGCCACCGGCGTTGATGACAATCTGGCGCAACGGCTCCTCAATGGCGCGCTCCACGATGTTGATACCTGTCTGCTCGTCAGCATTGTCACCCTTCACATTCTGGAGGGTATCCAAAGCACGGACGTAGGTGACACCGCCACCGGCCACGACGCCTTCCTCAATGGCTGCTCGTGTAGCACAGAGTGCATCGTCAACGCGATCCTTCTTCTCCTTCATCTCCACTTCGCTGTTGGCACCTACATAGAGTACTGCCACGCCACCGGCCAACTTGGCCAGACGCTCCTGCAGCTTCTCCTTGTCGTAGGAAGAAGTGGTATTGGCAATCTCATTCTTAATCTGAGCCACACGGTCGGCAATAGCATCTTTCTGGCCGGCACCATTCACGATGGTGGTATTGTCCTTGGAAACAACCACCTTGTCGCAAGTACCCAGCATGTCGAGCGTAGCCTGCTCCAGCTTCAGGCCCTTCTCCTCAGAGATAACCAGGCCACCGGTCAGCACGGCAATATCCTCGAGCATAGCCTTGCGGCGGTCGCCGAAGCCAGGAGCCTTCACGGCACATACCTTCAGTCCGGCACGCAGACGGTTTACAACCAATGTGGTCAGAGCCTCGGAGTCAACATCCTCTGCAATAATCAGCAGCGGCATTCCGTTCTCGGCAGCAGGCTGCAGCACGGGCATCAGATCCTTGAGGTTGCTGATCTTCTTGTCATAGATAAGAATACGGGGATGATCCATCACGCACTCCATCTTGTCGGCATCAGTCATAAAGTAACCTGACAGATAGCCACGGTCAAACTGCATACCCTCGACGACACCGATATGTGTGTCGCGGCTCTTTGACTCCTCGATGGTGATTACTCCATCCTTGCTCACCTTGCGGAATGCCTCTGCGAGCAACTTACCGATCTCGGGATCATTGTTGGCGCTGACGGTAGCCACCTGCTCGATCTTGTCATAGTTGTCGTCCACCTTCTCTGCGTTCTGCTTGATATAGTCAACAACGGCATTGACAGCCTTGTCGATACCACGCTTCAGATCCATGGGGTTGGCACCGGCGGTCACATTCTTCAAGCCTTCAGTTACGATGGCCTGTGCCAGAATGGTAGCGGTTGTCGTTCCGTCACCGGCATCATCGCCAGTCTTGGAAGCCACGCTCTTCACCAGTTGTGCACCGGTATTCTCGAAGTGGTCCTCGAGTTCAATCTCCTTGGCAACGGTCACGCCGTCCTTAGTAATCTGAGGAGCACCGAACTTCTTTTCAATCACCACGTTACGTCCCTTTGGGCCAAGTGTTACTTTAACTGCATTAGCCAGCTGATCCACGCCGTTCTTCAGCAGGTCGCGGGCTTCAATATTGAATTTGATATCTTTAGCCATAACTTTAATTCTTAATCTTTAATCCTTAATCTTTTATTTGATAATTGCGAGTACATCGCTCTGACGCATCATCAGATACTTCTCACCGTCAAACTCCAGTTCGGTACCTGCATATTTGCCATAGAGCACCTGGTCACCCTCCTTGAGAATCATTTCCTCGTCTTTGGTTCCGTTGCCGGCAGCAACAATCTTGCCGCGCAAAGGTTTCTCCTTGGCCGTATCAGGAATGATGATACCGCCGATTTTCTCTTCTGCCGGTGCTGGCAATACCAGCACGCGATCACCTAATGGTTGAATGTTCATAATTGTAACTTTTAAAATTTATGTTTAAACTTTACCCCATGAATTGCGAAAACCGTGCCAAAGCGGCACGCCACTATGCTGACCGACAATTTGTCAGTTAGAAATAAAAAATCCTAATAATTTTGTGTTTTTCCCACTTATTTGTATCTTTGCAGAAATATTCTAACATTACTTAATTTATTATTACGACAATTGCTTTATGAAAGATTTCTTTAAGAACGTGTTTGCGACGGTTGTAGGTATTGCCTTGTTTTTCGCAATCGTCGGCTTTTTCGGCTTTATTTCCATCATCGGAATGCTTGCCTCGGGTGATTCTGCTGTGAAAGTAAAGGACAACTCGGTGCTTGTTCTCAACCTGAAAGGTGCTCTTCAGGAAAGGGCCGAAGACGACATCATGGCCCAACTGATGGGCGAGGTCAACGGTTCATCCCTCGGACTCGACGACATATTGGAGGCCATCAGCAAAGCCAAGGATAACGACAACGTCAAAGGAATCTATATTGAATCAGGCGTTTTCGGAAGCGACTCTCCCGCCTCAAACCATGCCATCCGTGAAGCCCTCCTCGACTTCAAGAAGAGCGGCAAGTGGATCGTGGCCTATGGCGACCAATATATCCAGAGTGCCTACTATATCTGTAGTGCCGCCGACCAGGTTTGGATTAATCCCCTGGGAGAGATTGACTGGCACGGACTCGGCTCTACTCCTTATTATTTAAAGGATGTCATGGCCAAGTTCGGCGTGAAGGTACAGCTTACGAAGGTGGGAACCTACAAGAGTGCCCCCGAAACCTTCACCAGCGACCGCATGAGCGATGCCAACCGCGAGCAGGTGACGGAATATATCACCGGTATTTGGGATCAGATGCTCACCGACGTATCGGCCTCTCGCAAAATCAGCAAAGAACTACTGAACGCCTATGCCGACAGCATCACCATGTTCAGCACCACTGCCGACTACCAGAAGCAGAAACTCATCGACAAGGCGCTCTATTACGACCAGGTGAAGCCTGAAATCCGCAAACTCCTCAAGATTGACGCCGACAAGGACATCAACACCATCGGCATCAGCCAGATGTTGGCCACCAAAGGCAAGAAAGACAAGGGTGAGGAAGTGGCCGTCTACTATGCTTACGGCAACATCGTGAGCCAGCAAGTTGAGAACCAAATCATGGGCGGCGGGCATGCCATCGTAGGCCCCGACGTGGCTGAAGACCTGGAGAAACTGGCCAAGGACGACAAGGTGAAGGCCGTGGTGCTCCGCATCAACTCCGGCGGCGGCTCTGCCTACGCTTCCGAACAAATCTGGCGCGCCGTCACCCGACTGAAGGAGAAGAAGCCCGTTGTCGTCAGCATGGGCGGCATGGCAGCTTCCGGCGGTTACTACATGAGTTGCGCCGCCAACTGGATTGTGGCCGAGCCCACCACCCTGACGGGCAGCATCGGCATCTTCGGTATGTTCCCTGACTTCAGCGGCCTGCTCACTGAGAAACTCGGTGTGAAGTTCGATGAAGTGAAGACCAACAAGAACACCACCTTCGGCACCATGGCCCGTCCCTTCAACGCAGAAGAGATGGCCATCCTCGACAAGTACATCCAGCGTGGCTACGAACTGTTCCGCAAGCGTGTAGCCGACGGCCGCAAGCAGCCCGTGGAAGCCATCGAGAAGATTGCACAGGGACACGTATGGTTGGGCAAGGATGCCTTAGGCAACAAACTTGTTGACCAGTTGGGTAATCTCGACGATGCCGTGAAGAAGGCAGCCGAACTGGCCAAGCTGAAAGAGCATCACACCAAAGCCTATCCCGCCATGCCTTCATGGCAGGAACAGCTGCTCAATCAGGCCACGGGCAAGGGCGGCAGCTATCTCGACCGCGAACTCCGCCTGACACTGGGTGAATTCTACGCACCCTTCATGCAGCTGCGCACCATCAGCCAGCAGGATGCCATCCAGGCACGCATCCCATTTGAGCCGAACATCAAATAATAACTTCATCAAGAAATGGAAGGCGACTTCATCAAGATCAACGAATGGCTCACCCCGCTTAGCTGGCTCTACGGAATCGGCGTAGGCATCCGTAACCAGATGTTCGAACTCGGTATCCTGAAAAGCAAGGCGTTCGACGTTCCCGTCATTTCGGTGGGCAACATCACGGTGGGGGGCTCCGGCAAGACACCGCATGTGGAATACCTCATCCGCCAGCTTCACGACAAGGTGAAAGTGGCGGTACTGAGCAGGGGCTACAAGCGGAAAAGCCGCGGCTACGTGCTGGCCGACAAGCAGAGCACAGCCCGTGATATCGGCGATGAGTCGTACCAGATTCTGAAGAAATTCCCCGGCATCTATGTGGCGGTCGACAAAAAGCGCTGCAACGGCATTGAGCGCCTGACCTCCGATGAAGCCACAAAGGACACCGATGTCATCCTGCTCGACGATGCCTACCAGCACCGCTACGTGAAGCCCGGCATCAATATCCTGCTCGTAGACTACCACAGGCTCATCATCTACGACAAGCTGATGCCTGCCGGAAGGTTGCGCGAGCCGCAGAGCGGAAAGGCCAGGGCCGACATCGTGATCATCACGAAATGCCCCGCCGACCTCAAGCCGATGGAGTTCCGGGTGCTCACCAAGGCCCTCAATCTCTATCCCTACCAGAAGCTGTTCTTCACCACACTGGAGTACGGCGACCTGCAGCCACTCTATTGCGGCGAGGAACTCCCGCTCAAGGAGATTCCCGAGGGCACCCATGTGTTGCTGCTCACCGGCATCGCCTCACCCAAACAGATGATCATCGACCTCAAGCCCTTCGTCAGCGACATCGTGCCGATGACCTTTGCCGACCATCACCAGTTCTCCAAAAAGGATATCCGCAAGCTCAACGAGCAGTTTGCCGCCATGCCGGAACCCAAGATGATTGTCACCACAGAGAAAGACAACGCCCGCCTCTTCGGTCTTGAAGGACTGTCCGAGGAGGTGCGCCACCATATTTACCAGTTGCCCGTACGCATCAAGTTCATGCTGGGGCAAGAGGAGGAGTTTAACGAAAAGATTATTGGTTATGTACGCAAAAATTCAAGAAACAGCATCCTGGTTAAGACAAAGGATGACAACAAGCCCAAAGACAGCAATCGTGCTGGGAACGGGCCTCGGACAATTAGCTTCAGAAATAACGGATAGTTACGAATTCCCCTACGGCGACATTCCCAACTTCCCAGTTTCCACCGTTGAAGGCCATAGCGGCAAACTCATCTTCGGACGTCTCGGAGGCAAGGATATCATGGCCATGCAGGGACGCTTCCATTTCTACGAGGGCTACTCAATGAAAGAAGTGACCTTCCCCGTGCGCGTGATGTACGAACTGGGCATACAGACGCTCTTCGTCAGCAATGCCGCCGGAGGCATGAATCCCGAATTCCAGATCGGCGACCTCATGGTCATCACCGACCATATCAACTTCTTCCCCGAGCATCCGCTCCGCGGCAAGAATTTCCCCACAGGACCACGCTTCCCCGACATGCACGAACCCTACGACCACAAGCTCATCGCATTGGCCGATGAGATAGCCCGCGAGAAAGGTATCAAGGTGCAGCACGGCGTCTATGTGGGCGTACAGGGTCCTACCTTCGAAACCCCTGCTGAATACAGAATGTACCGCCTCCTCGGAGGTGATACCGTAGGCATGAGTACCGTGCCTGAAGTCATCGTTGCCAACCATTGCGGCATCAAGGCCTTCGGCATTTCCATCGTCACCGACCTCGGCGGTTTCGACGTTCCTGTGGAAGTAAGCCACGAAGAGGTGCAAGAGGCTGCCAACAGCGCACAGCCGAAGATGACGGAAATCATGCGCGAAATGATTCGCAGAAGTTAAAGATTAAAGATTAACGTTAATCGATGACAGATATATCCAAACTCGGTGAGTTCGGCCTCATCAGGCATCTCACCCAGGACATCAAGCCCCAGAACAAGAGTACGCTCAAAGGTGTGGGCGACGACTGCGCCGTACTCTCCTACCCAGACAGTCAGGTGCTCGTCACTACCGACATGCTCATGGAGGGCGTACACTTCAACCTCACCTACATCGACCTGAAGCACTTGGGCTACAAGTCGGCCATGGTGAACATCTCCGACATCTTCGCCATGAACGGTACGCCACGCCAGATGATTGTCAGTATCGCCCTGAGCAAGCGCTTCACGGTGGAAGACATGGAGCAGTTCTATGCAGGACTCCGTATGGCCTGCGACAAATGGGGCGTCGATATCGTGGGAGGCGATACAACCTCCTCCTATACCGGACTGGCCATCAGCATCACCTGCATCGGAGAGGCACAGGCCGACCAGGTGGTCTATCGAAACGGAGCCCATGACACCGACCTTATCTGCGTCAGCGGCGACCTCGGAGCAGCCTACATGGGCCTCCAGCTCCTGGAACGCGAGAAGACGGTCTATTACCAGCAACTCGAAGACCTCCATAAGAAAATCAACCAGGCCAAGGCCGAAGGCAATGAAGCTCAACTCAAGATGCTCAACAGCCAGCGGGCCGCGCTCAACGATTTCCAACCCGACTTTGCCGGCAAGGAATACCTGCTGCAACGGCAGCTGAAGCCGGAAGCCCGTGGCGATATCATCCAGCGTCTGCGCGAAGCCAACATCCACCCTACCGCCATGATGGACATCAGCGACGGACTCTCCTCAGAGCTTCACCATATCTGCAATCAGAGTGGCGTGGGATGCCGTATCTACGAGAAGAACCTGCCCATCGACTACCAGACGGCAGTCATGGCCGAAGAACTTAATCTCAACGTCACCACCTGCGCCCTCAACGGCGGCGAGGATTACGAACTGCTCTTCACGGTCCCCATCGGCGACCACGAAAAGATTGAACAGCTCGACGACATCAAGCTCATCGGCCACATCACGCGCCCGGAACTCGGCCTCATGCTCATCAGCCGTGACAACCAGGAGTTCGACCTCCGCGCCCAAGGCTGGAATCCGCTGAAATAAAAAACAGGAGACCCTCCCCGGCCCTCCCTGTTTAGGGAGGGAGAGCCCGATACCGCAGAGGGTAATAATAAAAAGTCCTCCCTAAACAGGGAGGATTTAGGTGGGTCTCTTATTACGGCTCCGGCTCTTCATCCTTGCCGCGTTCCTCAATCTCGGCAGCATTGGCCAGGTCGGCGGTGTTCTGGAACACGATGCCGCTGATCATATTGCGTACACGCTTGTGGGTACCGCTGTCAACGGTGGCCTCAGGCTGGAAGAGCACGCGCACGCCCTTCAGGTTCTCCGTGATGGAGAAATCCTTTACCGTGGAAACGCCCTTCGAAGATAGTCCAATCTTAAAGGTGCCGAAGCCGTCGATGTGTACGCGCTGCGAGGCCTGCAGGGCATCGGTGATTACCTCCACCATTTCGGTCAGCACCGCCTTGGCGTCCGACTTCTTGGCAGTTGAGTTACGCTGAATCCGTTCAGCAATTCCGTCGAGGTCGATAGTCCCCGTGTACACCGGACGCGCATACCACTTCTGATAAGCCTCCGGCATGTGTTCATTCGCATTCTGAACAAGTTTGTAAAGATGTGACATGATACTAAAAGTTTAAAGATTAATGATTAAAGATTAAAGTGGAATTCAAGACCTGAAAAAACTTTGAGTCTTTGTGTCTTTGTGTTCCGTTAAATCTAGTTCTGTGTGGCGGTCAAGAGCGGAATTGGTTTCAAGTATCAGGTTTCAGAACATGCCCGCGCGGCAGCAAATTCTTCACTCTTCACTCTTCACTCTTCATTCTTCACTTTCTTGATTCACGATACAAATTTACAAATAATTTCCGAAACTACCAAATAATTTCAAAGAATAATTTGCAGAAAATCAAATTTTTAAGCCGTTTTATTCATTCCTTTCTTTAACGTCAGTTTCCAACCATCAGAAGCCTCCTTTCCAGACTTTGGAAGCAACCTTTCCACCCATTGGAAGCAAGGCTTCCAGCCATTAGAAACCCCCTCCAAACCTCCCCGAGGGGAGGCTTATGAGCGGCGGATTTAAACTCTCCCCCTCGGGGGAGAAGGAGAGGGGTTGCTATAATATTCCCCATAATCCTTACAGCCCGGTGGCAACTGATGATGAACGAGCGAAGGGAGCACTTTCTGCAACTGAAGGAACAGCCGTTCGCCGGGTGCATCCTGGTCGGGATACATGTGGAAGGAGACCCCCTCCAAACCTCCCCGAGGGGAGGCTTCCAAACTTGACAGCAGTTCCTTGTCCTTTTTCGAGAGGAGCGTGGCCGACGGGATAGCAATCGCCTTATGCCCGGCAGAGAGCAGCGCCCAGCAGTCGGAGCAACCTTCGGCAATCCAAAGCTCATCGCCTGGCTTCAGCCGCTTCAATATGGGCAGGTTATAGATGCCGCATTCCGAGCCTTGTGGAAAACGGAATCGGGGCAGGCCACCCTTCACCAAGTTGCGGTTCTGAACGCCCACCAAGCGGCCTTCCTCATCATAGTAAGGAATCTGCAGCCAAGGCACCTCCTTTCGGTCCTTCCACGAAGTCAGCCTGCACCACCGGACCACCCGTTCATCCAAATGCCGCTCCGAGAAGAGAAACCGTCGGGCTTCCTCATTCAAAAACGGCCGCTCAAAGAACCGCTCGTAGCGGCTGGCGTCGAAGTCGTGTGGTGTGGTTGTCGTTATATCGTTATAACGTGATAACGGTATTTCGACATGATTGCCACCCAACCACTCGCACGCCTCGGTAAAGGTTTTGTTTAAGAACCGCATCACCAAGTCAATCGTTCCCCCATGTGCCCCGCAGGCAAAGCAGCGGAACGTGTTCCTGCGCATCGAGAACGACAGCGAGGCATGATGGTCATAGTGGAACGGACAAAGTGCCTTGTGCCTCACGATCTGCATTCCAAGTCGCTCTGCGACCCCCTCAATAGGAAGGTCGCGGAGCTTTTGAAGTTGAGAATTATCCATCATAATCAATTATGCATTATGAATTAAGCATTAAGCATTACTAAGGTATTCGTCGGTCTTGGTGTAGAGTCCCGTCTCGTTCGAGTAGGTGATGAAACCGCGGTTCTTCCAAACGCGCAACTGATGCTTGGTGCCCTCCTTGCTTTTGCCTAGACTCAGGCGCAAAGCCTCCAGCTGCTGCACGTTGAAATCTTTGCTAAGGCTGTCAAGCATGTTCTTCGGACCATTCTTCTGCGTCTCTTCCGATTGTGCATCACCGACTTTGAACATATCGCCAAAGACCATTACTTTGCTCCATAGATCAAAATAGCAGAACCAAATCATGAATTCTCCGATGCTGCGGCACCATGTCTGATCATTAAGAATCCAAAGCGTGGCGGCCTTTTTCCATGCGGCGAAGATGCAGCGGTGAGAGAGTTCGAAGAGCGTGTCGTCGTCGGTAAGGTCACCCAGACAGGCCATCTCTTCTGCCAGTTGGTCGGCAATCTTGTTCAACGGATTCACCACGAAAGACCCTTTGCAGTTGTCCAAACGGAGTAAATACTTGTCAAGCTTCGCCAGAAACTCATCATCGTACTGACCCTGTCGGGGAATCCGTCCGATACGCTCACCCCTTGCCTTGTAGGCGAAAGGAATACGGCCGAAGAAACCGTTGGTCAGGTCCTTCTTGTAGAACTCACGAGCGGCATCGGGAGTGGAACTGAACGTCATGTTCACGCGGAGTATCGGATTTCCCGTCACGCCTTCAGCCGTAGCACGAAGGGCACCATCCCGCTGGCAGTCATAGATGTTGCGGATGATCTTGCTTACCTGTCTGTGTCCGCCACACATCTTGTTGGCCATCTCCACCTCGGGCAGATTCAGGTACTGCGTGCGGCCACCTTGTTTTTCCAGGGCCATCGCATTCTGGATGAACGCTGGGTTAGTAAGGTCGGCAGGCGGAAACCAGAAGCTCACGTCCGGACGTTCGGGCTTCTCCTTGTTTGCGCCGCGGGTCTTCATCTGGCGCTGCCAATCCACGAGTTTCTGGTATTCTATCTCATCATGACTGCGAAATGTTCTCATAATTGCCTCTACAAGATGAGTAAACTGAGCCTTTCCAATGCCCGAAGGGCCTATCAAATGCCCCATTTGACCGCAAAGTTCATAGTATTTTTTATCAGCATACATGAATTTCACGTCGCTGAGATGAGCAGCAAGAACGGGTATAGCCATCGGAACAAGCGTCTCACGCATCTCTGGAGAGGCCTGTGAGAGGAGTAATTTGCATATTTCTGTGCCTTTTGAAGGCTTTGGCATCGCCGGAGCGGTGCGGCTAAAAATATCGTATCTCATTGATTTTTAATGTTTTAAGTTGATAATTAATTACCGCTAAGCGTCTCCGTCTCAGCGTCTCAGTTCTTTTTTAAGGTACCCCCCAACTCGTATTCCATACTATATATATTATATATATTATTGATTATCAATAAGTTATAAGTAATATAGAGGGGTTGGTAAGATGTGGAAGGTGACATTTTTTTTACTGAGACGCTGAGACGCTGAGACGCTTTGGTGTTTACTCTTCTATAAGGCAATACCTCCATTAATCAGTTCGCGTACCACCTTTTGTGCTATCGCACTTGCCTGTCGCACCAGCTCAGCAGGCAACTCATTGATTCTATCTCCATCAAGCGAAAAATAGAAGTACCACTTACCATTTTGTCCCTTCGACAGAGAGCTGTTGTCATCGCGGAACAGCGCCTTGTTGCGGATGCGCTTAGGCAATTCCGTCACATAAACGTTTCCGTCTCTCATCACCTGCACCTTGCAAGTGCACACGGAGGCCTCCAGTTCCGCGTCCTCACAACACCGGAAATCTGCTGTGCCAAGTCCATTTTCCAACTGGCCGAAGGTCATCAGTCCCTCCAGCGTTACCTGTCTCAAATTAAAATCCTTTTTTTTCATTTTTATAGGATTTTGGGCGGTTTGGCCATCTGCTTAGCCCATAGCGTAAAACGGCCGGGAGCTGAGATATTCAGTTCTTGACAATGGGGAAATCACCCCTCTACATGTAAGCGTTTTCCCTAAAATCGCTTACGTGGAATGAAACAAGACATAAAGAAAGTCGGAACTCCCTGTGTTTCAAGAGAATTCCGACTAAGAAAAGAGTTTTAAATTATGTTAAATGATTACGTAATCGCTTACAAAAACCGAAATCGCTTACATGCTATATTCGTTTGGTAGAACGAAGCTTATCCTCGTAGATGACACACAGGTCAGCAAATTGTTGATCAACATCCATTTTTGTTTTGCCTTCATATTCTTCAGCCAATGGATTATTGATGTCGAGAATAATGAGGACAAGTTTAATTTTTCTGATGTTGTCATCATCAAGTCGTTTCATGTCTGAATTAGGTGTCTTTCCAAATTGCTCTGTGACCAATGACTTTGCTGAGCACCCCGTTTGTCTCTCAATATAAGATTGTTTTAAAAGTTCCTGCAAAAGAATCGTCAGTATGGTAGAGTTGCTCTTCCAGGTTATGTTACAATGTTTGGGCTTTCCCTCGAAGAAAGCATCAAAATCATCTGAATTGGTTTCATCTATCCATTTCCAAGCATTAAACATTCTGAAGATCATTGTAACCCTCTCGCGCTGCTTCATCAAAATTCCATTATCACCATGCTTATAATACTTCAGCGTCATCGGTTTGCCGTCAGGTTTCTTAACGAGTTTCTCTTTTGACTTGGATGTCTTGTTATTTGCTTTATTCTTCGGAACATTATTGTAAACATTAACATTCTGATTATCGTGAATGTCAAACATCTTTTCGATGTTAACATCGCAATTACTGAAATCTATCCTTAAGTCTGCCATACTACTTGCTGTCTATAATCACTTGTCCATTATCATGAATGTCATTGAGCCTCTCGAAATGAAAGAGGGTTTTGGATTTCTTCTTTCTCGCTTCACGGAGTCGGTTCAAATCTTTTTGATACTGATGTCCATTCTGGTCATTTACTTCAGACAAAACGTTTTCTATATGTTGCATACCCTCTACCGAGAGGTCCAAAGAAGCATCAACAATGGAATTCACTACAGTCAGGCCATCTGTTGACAGAACTTCTTTGGGTATACATTTCAATTCGTATGTAAGCAAATCAACACGTTTGCTGTCAAGCCATCTCTCTTGCTCTTTCTTTAAAAGTTGCTTCAGCAAGTCGGTAAAGCCATCATATTCTTGGCAAAAACCAACTAATGCGCGAGCAACTTTTTCTGCATTACCCTTTGTTTCTCGCAGGGCACTCAACTTGAAGAAAGACAGGGAGAGTATAAGAAAGAAACTCAACTCATCAGAAACTTCTGCTTTCAAACTATCTATCTCATATTGCATGATATCACGGTCCGAAATGTCATTTTCCAACAAGAAGAAAGTGAATTGATCTGCGGATGCAAATAACTCTTCAAGTGTGAGCGATGGCTTTAAGCTCTTAATTGCTTCGTGAGCAATCAAAAACACATCATCCTTGTATAATCTTAAGCGTATGTCTCTTCGCTTTTCAGGTGTTTCTAATAATACAATCATGCTACTTTCTCCTTTCCATTTTCTTCCTCTGCTACAACTTTCATATTATTGACAAATTCAACCAATTCTTTCTCGGCGGCAGTAATTCTTTTTCTAACTTCCTCGTCATCTTTATCCGATTCATCAAATAATGCGTCAAGACAGTCTGTGTCTATTTCATTCGTGACAATACTGTCGCTCTCTTCGCCATCATCAATATAGCATGTAAAACGTGACCCATCATTTGTAACTATCTCAATACTTGCACCTGTATTCGCGTGGAATTTGACCAGGTTCCGAATGTAAGAACTCGAATAGTCAACTTCTAGGAATGTTTTGTCTGAAGGTGGGTTCAATTCTATTACTGAACGGTATTTCTTTTTCATTTCTTCTTCGTTTACCCTGATGGCCCAATCCATTATAGAGTGGTCATCCAATTCTTCACCGGCGAACACATCAGGCATGACACCATCACAAAGATTAAAACGAATACATGCAGTGCTATGTTCGCGAAGTCTCCAGGCCTTGTAAAAGTCACGTGGATAAAATTGAGGGTGCAGTTTTAATCCAATATTGTGATCTGCTCGCATTCTGTTATCTAACACCTCTTGTATTATATTCTTAAGAGAATCTGTGGTGTTAAACGCTTCTCTATTCTTTTGAATAGCAATTCGCCTGCACCTATCTCTATTGTCAATGATAACAAAACAAGGGGGTTCATGTCTGACAGGCACGGTCTTGAAGTCTTGTATCACATCCTTTGTTTTATCATTGGCTATGCGCATCACTACAATCTTATTGTTCGAAGACAGGTGGTACACATTATGTTTGTACGTTTTACATCCTTCGCCTTCGCCCAATGAAAAGTCAATGCTTGCGTCCGATTCAAAGTAAGCACCAAAATGTTTTTGTCTCTCACCCCATTCAATTCCAGAGAACAGGTTGTCTTTGATATACTCCAAATAATACTGTGCAAATTTAGCCATGCGTTTTTCTATATTATTATTTTTAGACCGCAAATTTAGCTAATAATCAGCATAAAAGAGAATGATTCGGCATTAAAAATGAAATAAAAAATATCTTTATAAAGGTTTTTACCTGAAAATTCCTATATTTGCACTCAGAATCCTTTGATTAACAACCGAACAATAAGCTGAATTCATTATGGACCTGAAAGAATATATCAGCACCGTCAATCAGAAATATCGTGCAGGCAACGCTACGGAGCACACCTATAGAGGCGCGCTAGAGCAGTTGATGCAAAGCCTTCTGCCTAAACTACGCATCGTGAACGAACCCAAAAGGGAAAAGTGCGGCGCGCCTGACTATATTGCCAGTCGTAAGGATGGTATGCCTGTGTTCTATATTGAGGCAAAGGACATTGGCGACAACGACCTTGACGGGCGAAATCCTCATGGCCATAAGGAGCAGTTCTCTCGTTATAAACAAGCCCTCGACTATATCATCTTCACCGACTATCTGGACTTCCACCTTTACGAGCATGGCGAGTTTGTGGATAGCGTACGTATTGCCGAAGTAAAAGGTGACAAGATTGTGGCTGTCAAAGAGAACGAAGAGAAGTTCCTCAATCTCATTGAACATGTTGGCAATAATGCCATCCAGCGCATTACGTCTGCTTCTCGTCTGGCCAAACTGATGGCAGGTAAAGCACGTCTGTTGGAGAATATCATTGAGCAGGCGATGAACGATGATACAGAGAGTTATGCCAACGACAATCTTCGTGGGCAGTATCAGGCTTTCAAGGATGTACTCATTCAGGAACTGAAGCCCTCGGACTTTGCCGACATCTATGCCCAAACTATTGCCTATGGTATGTTTGCAGCCCGATTGCACGATGACACACCCGAGAATTTCAGTCGTGAAGAGGCTGCGCGTCTGATTCCAAAAACCAATCCCTTCTTGCGTCAGATATTCAACAATCTGGCGGGTAACGACCTTGATGAGCGAATTACTTGGGTAGTGGATGACTTGGTGACAGTATTCCTGGCTACTGACTTGCAGAAGATCATGAAAGCATACAGTGAGGACAAGCTCCATCATGATCCCATGATTCATTTCTACGAGGACTTCCTGTCGGAATATAATCCCAAGTTGCGCAAGTCGAAAGGAGTATGGTACACGCCGCAACCTGTCGTTGGCTTTATCGTGAGGGCGGTTGACGAGATTCTGCAAAAGGAATTCAATCTGCCTGAAGGTCTGGCCGATTATTCTATGATAGAACGGGAAGTGACAGTTGAACAAAGTTTTGACAAGCGTACTACTGACGGAATGAAGCATGAGAAACGTAAGTTTCATCGTGTTCAGATACTTGACCCTGCAACTGGCACAGGTACTTTCCTCGCAGAAGTAGTCAATCAGATATATGACCGCTATCGTGACCAACAAGGCATTTGGCAACAGTATGTGGAGCAGCACTTGTTGCCGCGTTTGCATGGTTTTGAAATTCTGATGGCTTCGTATGCGGTAGCCCACTTGAAGCTCGATATGTTGTTAGGCGAAACAGGCTACCAGCACCAGACGGAAAAGCGCTTGCAGGTCTATTTGACCAACTCGCTTGAAGAGAGTAACAACGAACCACGTACCCTCTTTGCTCAATGGCTCAGCCGTGAGGCAACGGAAGCTAATGTTATCAAGCGCGATTGCCCTGTGATGGTGATGATAGGTAATCCTCCATATAGTGTCTCAAGTCAAAACAACGGTAAGTGGATAACTAATCTTGTAGCTGATTATAAGAAGGACTTAAAAGAACGTAATATTCAGCCGCTTAGTGATGATTATATCAAGTTCATTCGACTTGGACAATATTATGTAGAAAAGAACGGAGAAGGTGTATTGGCTTTTATCAGTAACAATTCTTTTATAGATGGCCTAATCCATCGTCAAATGCGTAAAGAGTTAATGCGTGCGTTTGACAAGATATACATTCTTGACCTTCATGGTAATACTCGTAAGAAAGAAGCTGCTCCAGACGGGAGTAAAGATGATAATGTCTTTGATATTATGCAAGGTGTAAGTATCAATATTTTCTGTAAGAATGGTACTCCTTCAAAAGATGCATGCAAAGTATATCATCATGATTTATATGGAAATCGTGGATTTAAATACGACTATTTGGATAATCATAGTATAACAGATATAGAATGGAAAGAACTGCAACCACAGAAACCATACTATTTCTATGTATCCAAAGACTTCTCCGTTCAAGAAGATTACGAGAAAGGTTTCAAGATAGATGAATTGATGACGATTAATTGTATAGGTGTAGCAACAGGAAATGACAATTACCTAACCAATATAAATAGAGAATTATTATTTTCGACTATACCAGACGTCAATCCTGATTTGATAATGAACTATGCCTATCGTCCTTTCGACAAGCGATACATCTATTATGATACCAAATTGGTACAAAGAGCAAGAGAGCAGGTAATGAAAAATATGAAGAAAGAAAACATTTCGTTGCTCTGCACCTCTAAAAACAGACAACTAAGTACGATGTATTTTTCTGTGTCCCACGATATATCAGATAGGCACTATTTGGATTCTTCATCTGACAGCATGAGTGTTTTCCCCCTCTACGTCTATAGTGGTAACATGGACCAAGAAGAGCGCATCGTCAATTTCAATAAAGGCTTATACGATAAGATAGCCCAAGGCCTGAATTATCTTCCTTGCTATGATGACAATATTCTAGTAGACCCAACAAGCGATTATAATGGCGTACTCTATCCTCAAGCTCTTTTTGACTACATCTATGCGGTGCTTCATAGCCCATCGTATCGTGAACGCTACAAGGAATTCCTGAAGATAGACTTCCCACGTATACCATATCCTACAGATTGGGAAAAATTCCGTGATTTGGCAGAGAAGGGAGAAGAACTGCGAGAGTTGCATCTGATGGAAGACCTGCCCTCAAAGACAGGCGTCACCTTCCCTGTTGCTGGCTCGTTGCAAGTGGACTGCTACCGCTGGCAGAATAATCGCGTCTATATCAACTCAGAGCAATATTTCGAGGGCGTGCCAGAATCTGCTTGGCAGTTCTTCATCGGCGGCTATCAGCCTGCCCAGAAATGGTTGAAAGACCGCAAAGGCATGACCCTGAGTTTCGAGGACGTGAAGCACTATGGCCGCATCATCTACGTGCTCCAGCAGACCGAGCGCATCATGCAGGAAATAGACAATATATTGGAAAAGAATAAGTGAGCACTCCTGAAGACAAGAATGACGGAACGGTGAAGAAGTAGTAATTAAGTAACCCCCTCCAACTCTCCGAATATAAATTGCACCTGGAGCAATGGTCTTCGGGTGCAATTTTTCTTTCTTTGCAGTCTTTTCGCCTGTGATTATTTGGCGATTTGCGGGAAATGATGTAAATTTGTGGCTGAAACTAAATCAATAACCAATTATGAAAAAAAATGAGGAAATTTGTCTTTGTACTGTCAGGCGTGCTGATTCCCACCCTGACAGCTAACTGTAGTATTAAGAAAAACGTGGAAAAGGCTGTCATCGCCCTCTACATTGCCCTTGGTGGTGGGACAAAATAAAATGGTAAAGAGGAAAAAGGTACTAATGAGACATTGGGCACTTGTTTTCATCCTTCTCGCTTTCACTACAATGACCGTAGCACAGAATCACGATCAGCAAGTGAGAGCGCAGGTGGATAGTGTGCTTACTGCCCGTTATTTTAGCAACAAAGGAAATATAGATACGTCTTACATTTTGCGTCCAACGACAAAATGGACTGTCAAAGCCCGGTTGAACGTATCGGGGGCGAAGATAGAGACTGAGGGTATTGATAATGGGCAGCATTTCAACTCGGAGATGAAAGCCGACTATAAATCAACGCTTAGTCTGGCCGTGAGTTATTTAGGCTTCTCGCTCAGCGTAGCACTCAATCCCGCCAAGCTGATGGGTAAGTACCGCGATTACGAACTAAACTTTAACTCTTACGGCAAGCGTTTCGGGTTTGACGTTATCTATCAAAATGCCCATAACTTCACTGGTTGGCACGACCATGATGGCATGGAACGCATAGAGCTTCCTGCTGATATGTTGAAGGTGAAGACGCTGAACGTTAATGCTTTCTACGTATTCAACAGCAGCCGTTTTTCCTATCCTGCTGCCTTTTCGCAGAGCTATGTTCAGCGGCGCTCTGCCGGCAGTTTCCTGCTGGCCGTTTCAGGTCAGGGCCAACATGCCACGCTTGACTGGGAGCAAGAGATGCAGCTGAAAATGACGAACATCGGCATCGGTGCGGGCTATGGCTATAACTACGTGCCTGCACAGAGTTGGCTATTGCATATCTCAGCGCTGCCCACGTTCATCGTCTACAGCAACACATCAATGACTTTCGGTGACAACCGCATTCCCCTGAACTATCACTTCCCCGAGGTCATCATCACTGGCCGTGGAGCTATCGTGCATCAGTGGAGCAATAAATTCTTGGGCCTGTCGATGGTATTCAACTTCACCAACATCGGTCATAAGGACAACCTTGCCATTCACAACATCAAATGGCGGGTCCGGACCTTCTTCGGGTTTAGGTTTTAGAATATAGCGTATAAGTTACACAATAAGTCAAACCCCTTAAAATTATGTACAAGAGCCGCCAACTGCCCAATACGCGAATAGATGTTGCCGATGCCCTGCGGGGAATCGCTGTGGCCGGCATCATCCTCTACCACTCCGTGGAGCACTTCGACATCTTCACGGAAAAGCCTATCCTTCACACGCTGTCTTGCGACCAGACGGTGGCCTCCGTGCTGGCGTGGCTGCTTTCCGGCAAAATGTACGGTATTTTCGCCATGCTCTTCGGACTGAGTTTCTTCATCATGAACGACAACCAGCAGCAGAAAGGGCGCTCCTTTTCCGGCCGTTTCGCCTGGCGTATGTGCCTGCTCTTCGTGTTCGGCCTCATCAATGTAGCCTTCTACGACGGCGACATCCTGATGCTTTATGCGTGCTATGGTTTGATACTCATTCCTATCAGCTACCTGCCCTCGAAGTGGGTATGGTGCATCATCGCCCTGCTGGCCATTCAGCCCGTAGAGCTTTTCTGCCTGTTGAGCGGCACAAAGATAGACCACACGACGCTCTTTGAGATTTACAAACAGACCATGGCCCTCCACGAGGACGGCACGTTCTGGGAGAATACCGTCAACAACCTGCGCTATGGTTTTGAGCTAAACTTCAGGTTCAACATATTCAGCGGCCGTCTGACGCAATTGCTCTGCCTCTTTATCCTCGGCATGCAGTTAGGACGGCAGCGGCTGTTCTACAATGAGGGGAACAATCTGAAGATATGGCATCTTATCTTCTGCATCTCTACCCTGCTGGTTATCGTCCTGAGCATTGTTGATTTCAGCAGTCTGGCCTTGTGGCTCACGCCCATCAACAATCTCTTCATCCTGCTGATGATCGTCTCGGCTATCGTCTCTGCCTGGTATGCCTTTGAGGGTGTCCGTAAGGTGCTCCGTCACTTGTGCATCTTCGGACGCATGAGCCTCACCAACTACCTGCTGCAATCCATCATAGGCAGTTTCATCTTCTGTGGCTACGGCCTTGCCTGCTACTACAAACTGGGCATCACCTACGCCGTACTTGTGGGACTCCTGATGGTCATCTGCCAATACATCTTCTGCCGCTACTGGTTCTCCAACCACCCCCGCGGCCCATTGGAGGGATTATGGCGAAAATTGACGTGGATAAAAGTATAGATATTATAGATTAAAGGTAAAAGTAGAAAGGAAAGCATTTCTTAAAAGAAGTTAACGCGTGAAAGATTCTTTTGGCTTCATGCTTTGTTTTTGAATTAAAGTTGTACCTTTGCAACCGCAAATCAGCGATGAGGCTTCCCTGAAGCGCGATTCAAAGAAATGCAAATGGTGCCTTAGCTCAGTTGGTAGAGCATCGGACTGAAAATCCGTGTGTCCCCGGTTCGATTCCTGGAGGTACCACTCCTCCTTTCATTATGAACCCCGTTTACGACATTTGTTGTAGCGGGGTTTTTTCATTTATTAATGTTACAAAAGGCTTTGTTTCCCGTCTTATTTGTAATAGAATGATTATATTAACTCAACACGAAGACACGAAGGCACAAAGTTTTTCTCTGTGCGCAGCCCTTCCTTCTTTGTGTCTTTGTGTTCCAATAAATTACGAAAACATGAGAAAAACCATCCTTACCCTCGCATTGCTGGCCGTATGCCTGCTAGCCAATGCCCAGGAGAACAAGTACGAAAAGTATTTCCAGAACCTGCCCTTCAAGATGCAGGCTTTCAACGAGCCGCAGTTCCCCAAGAATGAAGTAAACCTGAAAGACTACGGTGCCGTAGGTGACGGTCAGACACTCTGCACGGAGGCATTCGCCAAAGCCATCGACGCCCTGAGCAAGAAAGGCGGTGGCCGGCTGCTCGTTCCGGAAGGCGTATGGTTTACGGGGCCCATCGTCTTGAAGAGCAACATCGACTTGCACGTCAAGGAGGGAGCCATCATCTTTTTCTCACCCGACGAGAAACTGTATCCGATTGTAGAGACGTCGTTTGAGGGACTTGACACCCGCAGGACACAGTCGCCTATCTCCGCCCGTAATGCTGTCAACATAGCCATCACGGGTCGTGGTGTGATCGACGGCAATGGTCGCTGGTGGCGCCCGCTGAAGAAGCAGAAGGTAACCGAAGCCCAATGGAAGGACATGACTTCAGGGGGTGGCATCTTCAAGCGCGATGACCTCTGGTATCCCTCGGAGAGTTATCTGGAAGGCGAAAAGACGGCCAAGATGAACGTGCCTCAGGGAGATTTCACGGAAGAACAATGGCTCAGCATCCGCAAGTTCCTGCGCCCGGTGATGATTAGTCTGGTGAACTGCAAGAACGTGCTGCTCAAGGATCTGGTATTCCAGAACTCTCCGGCATGGAACATTCATCCGCTGATGTGCGAGAACCTGATTGTGGACAATATTTTGGCCAAGAATCCCAGTTATGCACAGAATGGAGATGCCATCGATGTGGAATCGTGCAAAAATGTACTCATCGTGAATTCCAAGTTTGATGCCGGAGACGACGGCATCTGCGTGAAGAGCGGAAAGGATGCTGACGGTCGCAGGCGCGGACGTCCCACGGAGAACATGATTGTCGATGGCTGTACGGTTTTTGCCGGTCATGGCGGCTTCGTGGTGGGCTCTGAAATGAGCGGTGGCGTGAACAACGTGTTCGTAAAGAACTGCCAGTTCCTGGGCACCGACGTGGGCTTGCGCTTCAAGAGTTGTCGCGGACGTGGCGGTGTGGTCAAGAACATCTTCATCCAGAACATCTCCATGACCGACATCCGTTCTGACGCCATCATCTTCAACCTCTACTACGGCGGCAAATCCGTGATCGAGATGAATGCCAGCGGCGAGAAGGTGAACAACATCGAGGCGAAACCCGTGGATGAGACTACGCCCGAATTCCGCGACATCCATATCAAGGATGTGGTTTGCCAGGGAGCCGGACGCGCCATGCTCTTCAACGGCCTGCCCGAAAAGCCCATCGACGGCATCGACCTGAAGGACATCACCATTTTTGCCAAGCAGGACGCAGAGTTCTACAACTGCAAAGGCGTGAAGAAAGAAAACGTGAAGATTCACATACAATAGGAAGGCTGACGGAGGGATAGTCCAAAATAGAGCAATAAAATACAAGCACTATTCAAAGAAAAGCACTATCTTTGCACGCAAAATCAAACATCAATAAAAACCTAAGTAACGTATGAAAAAGACTCTTCTCTTTGCGGCTGCCCTCTTCGGTTTCATTTCGGCCGACGCAGACAATGTGATGATTCAGACGCCCAACACCACCATGGTTATCAAGGCCGACAAGGGCCAGGAATTGCGGCAGGCCTACTATGGCGACCGCATTTCCGATGCAGAAGCTAATCAGCTGGCCGAGGCTGGCATCGACCTCAACACCGCCGCCTACCCCACATTCGGACAGACGGATATGGTGCAATTGTCTGCCCTGCAGGTGCTTCATCCCGATGGACAACTGGTACTCTACCCCACCGTTGACAATGTTGCTACAAAACAGGAAGGCAACGGCAACGTGACTGTCATCACCATGACCGACAAGAAGTATCCCGTCACGGTGAAGGTGTTCTATAAGTCATATTCATCGTGCGATATTATTGAGACGTGGACGGAGATCTCGCATCGAGAGAAGAAGGCCATCCGTCTGCAACGCTTCGATTCCGGCCATCTGGCTTTCCCGCAAGGCAATGCCTGGATGATGCATTTCCACGGTGACTGGAGCGCAGAGTTCTACCCCACCACCGAACCTATTACGCAAGGCGTGAAGACCATCCGCAACTCCGACGGCGACCGCAACTCGCACCTCGATGCGCCGGAGATCATGATTTCATTGGACGGAAAACCGCAGGAGAATGCGGGCAAGGTGATTGGCGCGGCCCTCTGCTGGAGCGGCAACTTCGAACTTCGCATCAACACCACGCTCAATAAGATGCACCATTTCTATGCAGGCATCTCTCCGCAGGCCTCCGAATACATCCTGGAACCCGGTGAGACCTTCACCACACCCCGTCTGGCTCTCTGCATGAGCAACGAGGGACTGGGCGGTGTGAGCCGTAATTTCCATCGCTGGGCCCGTCATGAAGGCTGGCTCCATCAGGGCGACAAGACGCGCGAAATCCTACTCAACTCGTGGGAAGGCGTGGTCTTCAACGTCAACGAAAAAGGTATGTTCCAGATGATGGAAGATATCAAGGAAATGGGTGGCGAACTCTTCGTGATGGACGACGGATGGTTTGGCGAAAAGTATCAGCGCAACGACGACAAGAGCACCCTGGGCGACTGGATGGTGGACCGCCAGAAACTACCCGGTGGCATCAAGCCCCTCGTCGGCAAAGCCAAGTCGCTGGGTATCCACTTCGGCATCTGGATTGAGCCCGAGAGTGCCAACACCATTTCTGAGTTCTATGAGAAGCATCCCGACTGGGTGTTGCAGGAAAAAGACCGCAACCTGAAGCAGGGACGCGGAGGCACGCAGGTGCTGCTGGATATGTGCAATCCCAAGGTGCAGGACTTCGTCTTCAAGATTGTGGACAATCTGATGACCGAGAATCCCGACATTGCCTACATCAAATGGGACGCCAACTGCTCCCTCCAGAACTACGGTTCCAACTACCTCCCCGCTCAGAAGCAGAGCCACATCTATATTGAATACCACCGCGGACTCCTCAAGACCCTCGAGCGCATCCGCGCCAAATATCCCAAGCTGGTCATCCAGGACTGCTCTTCAGGCGGCGGACGCGTGAACTACGGACTTCTCCCCTACTTCGAAGAGTTCTGGACATCCGACAACAACGACCCCTTCCAGCGTGTATTCATCCAGTGGGGAACCTCCTATTTCTTCCCCTCCAACGCCATGGCTCAGCACATTGCACACTCGCCTTACTGGAACACAGGCCGCACCTCACCCATCAAGTACCGCACCGACGTGGCCATGAGCGGACGCCTTGGCATCGAGTTGCAACCTGCCAACATGACGCCCGAGGAACGTGAGCAGACCAAGCGTGCCGTCAGCGACTATAAGAAGATTCGCGACGTTGTGCAATTGGGCAACCTCTATCGCCTGGTGTCACCCTACGACGAGAACCTTTCCTCGTTCCTCTACACCAACGACGCCAAGGACCGCGTGGTGCTCTTTGCCCACCGTGTGAAATACCTCTATAATATGGTTATCCCACGTGTACGCCTGGCCGGACTCGATGCTTCAAAGAACTACCGAATCACGGAAATCAACGTGAAGGTAAACGACAAGCCCTGCTATCTCGACGGCAAAGTCGTCAGCGGCAAGCTCCTGATGGAAGCCGGCCTCAACATCCCGTTGGAAAAAGACTACGCCAGCCGCGTGTTTGAACTCACGGCAGAATAGATATTGGGCAATATCGTAAAAAAGTAGCGGAAAAATTTGGTAATGCCGAAAAAAGGCATTACCTTTGCATCCGCTTTCAGACCAAAGCCAGTTTTCTAAAACTGAAGGAGAGATGGTAGAGTGGTCGAATACACCGGTCTTGAAAACCGGCGTGCTGAGAGGCACCGGGGGTTCGAATCCCTCTCTCTCCGCGAAATGCGTACAAGTGTACGCATTTTTTATTTAAAAATCCGCTGACTTTCAATGAGTTAGCGGATTTTTTGTTAGTAAAACCGCGTACAGTACGCAGTTTTATATGGAGACGTAGCGTACGCATTTCTGCGTTTCCGTACGCAGTTTTAGGGTACGCATTTTGCGTCATACCCCTCCAAACTGCAAAAATGCACATTTAATTTATCTAAAACTTTATTAACTAAATATAAACAACCCTTTCCGTGAAAGGTTTTATGCAATATCAATGGAAAAGACGTGATATATAAATGTGCAGTTCGTGCAGATATAGTTCAAATAATTATTGCAGATTATGCAGGTGATATGCAGATACAGTTATAATCATCATTTCTTAAAGAACATTATCTACATATACAAAAATGCGGTGTACCGTCACTTCCCCTTCGATAAAATATTTCCAGTATTTTGGCTTCCTGGGCTTTGTGATCGGTACATCCGCATTTGCGTATTACACGCTTCTGTCGAACAAATTATGGCCAATGTATAATGGTATGACTACATTACTTAAACCTCAGTTTGAGCTGCCTGTTTCGCTTATATTGCTTCTGCATTGGAGGTGGGGCTACAGACCATCCAAAGTCTAATAGATTTACCTTGAACACGAATTCCTTCAGGTTCTTGCGCTGGTAGTTCTTGTTGGCATCGCGGAACTTCGGCTGGCTTTCCTTTTCTTGAATAACCTGAATGACCTGGATCCAAGTGTCCCTGCACAGCATAGCCCCTCTTTTAAAGGCATTCATATAATAGGTAAGGTCTTCATTATCAAAGTATTTTTCAAGAAGACGCTTTACTAACTGACATTTCATGTCATCATCAATATCATAGAAGGAATTCGATTGTAGCTTCTGCTTAGGAGCCAGTTTCTTGGTCTCTTCATGACTTATGGCGTATGGTGACAATGGCTTATCGCCTTTCTTCCATGGGCTTTCCTGGCCTTCCTTTGGGTGCTCTTTGGTATATACATAAATAAAGACCTGGTCTACTTTACCACCAAGCCCCTTCCTATGTCCTTGTTGGAAATCAAACCATACATCACAGGCACCAAATCTGTACAGCTCATACAATTCTTTCTGGGCGACTTCAAGAATGTTCCTCCTGATGTCGGTAAAACAGGTATATGAAGCTTTGGACTGCACTTTTCCTGTCTTCTGATCCCTTTTCTCATCAAGATTGAACATTCTTCTGAAGTCACTCATTTTGAGGGGGATAACCCTCTTCTTATAATTATAGTCTAATGATAACGACTCCTTGTCTGCATATTGGAAATCACCGCTATGCTGACAGCAAAACTCATACATCTTTTGGGTGTATTTCGATTTCAAAGCCAGTGCGACACCGACATCAAATGTGGTAAACGACTCGTTTACATCTATAATATATGGCATAATCTCTGGGGAGACACGCATCTTATACAGCCTGCTTTCCTTGTCGAATTCGAAATAATCTATCCAATGCATCCTTCCAAGTATCTTATTGCCCGATTTGTCATAATAGTGAAACGGGAAGAATTTCTTGCCAATCTCACACAGGACACTATATGTATAATTGATGTTCTTGATGCCGCCTATCTGCGCCAGATCTGACTCACTCAGATAGAAATACAGCTCTTTCCAGTTTTCTGGCACACCGAGTCCCCTTTCCGTGAATTTACGTTTGATCAGAAGGGTTAGGAAGTACAATATCCGCCTTTCAAGCAGAGTATTGCCAATAGGAGCACTTATTAGTAAGTTGCTCCACCTGGCTTTCTCATGCCTTATGCGAAGTATATCCGCACAACGGTCTTTATGTTCCTTCTGTTTGGGCATTGTTTGTTACCAACCTGCTTAATCGGTCTTTTACACTTTAATTCTTTCATACCGAAAAGAGTATCATATACCCATTCCGGCATCACTTAAGTTTGTCTGTCACGATGGTGATTTTAAGAATTCAAATTAAAGTGTTCGCAACAAACGACATGGCAAAGGTAGTGTTTCTTTTTCAAACTCCAAAATATTGGAAGGTCTCCTGACAGATGAAAAACAGCTCAAAAAAGGACGATTGTAAACAAATGTTAAGAAGAAATGAGCCGTCAAAAACCTCCCTATAAAACTCGGAAGTTTGCTAAAAATCTCGGAAGTTCACTAAAAACCTCGGAACTTCCGCTAAAAACCTCGGAAGTTTTGCTATAGACCTCGGAAGTTTTGAACAAATATGCTCTAAACCCCTTTAAATAAAGGCTTTTTGAACAAGGGAAATAAAGCTTTATTAAATAAGAAATAAATAAAGCTTCAAAAACTTGGACTCTAAGGGAAAAAAACAGACAAGGAGACACAAAATCCCCTTCACCATTGCCACCGGCAACAGGAACGACAATCACTTATTAAACACACGACATATCCCCTTCAAAACCATAGTCAACAGTTTGAGAAGTCCGGCCACACACTTCAGGATCGTGTGGACAATCAGATACGCCAGTGCAAAGAAATACCCAAATATCATCATAGCAATTATATTAATACGTTAATAAACACTCTGTCATCAAGGGACAAATAGCCCACTTTTATTCTTCAAAGTTAATAAAAATAGTTGAAATATCAAAATAACACTGGATAATAATACTTAAAACTTATAACTAAATGAGTGTTTTTTCACTGCTGAAACAAAGTATTTGCTAATTTCGCATTACCACATTTAGAGTGGATTTAAATTTTTAGATTATGCCAAAGACGAAGAATTTTGTGATTCGGGCCAAGGTGCTCGACTCACTGCTGCGTTGTCCCGATGGGACTTCCAGAAAGGAAATGAAGAGAATTGTCAACATTGAATTGGACAGACAAGGGGCTACGCCTGTCAGCTCATTGGAAACCATATCAAGTGACATGAGGTCTATCAAGAACTTGTTTTTTGTTTCCATTATCTCTCTCAGACATGAACCTGATTCCCGGACGGTCTATTACAGGTACAAGGACACGGATTTCTCTATTTTCAGACAGCCCCTTCAGGTTGATGATGTTGTAAGATTGACACATCTGGGCTGGAACTTGAAAAAGTATGGCCAAGTAATGAACCTTCCATGGTTGGATGAATTGGCTGCCAAACTGGACATCCACATGAATCCTAAAGGCCAGAACATCGTTGAGTTTGAAGAATCCTATGATGAGAGAGGCCTGTCTTTCTTTGACAGGTTGTACAAGGCGATTGTCGGACGAAAAGTCATCAAGATAGTTCACCATCGTTTTGGTGATGAAGCAAAGACACACATTCTAATACCAAGGTATCTCAGGCAGTTCGACCGTAGATGGTATCTTTTGGCGAGTTATCAGAACAAGCCGAAAGATGTTTATTTCTTTGGGCTTGACAGAATGGAGTCCTGCACTATAGAGCCATCTTTGCCATATATCGACAGCGAGATAGATGTGCAACAATACTTCCAGGACATATATGGTATCAGTAAACCAAGAGGGGCCGAGCCAATAGACATCCTGTACTTCGTCGATAAAGACGAGATAGGATATGTTACAACCAATCCCCTTCATCACAGCCAGAAAATAGTCAAGACAAAAGAAAACGGGGTTATCATGAGCATCCATGTCATCCAGAATACAGAGATCTTGCTGAGATTCTTATCCTACGGTGAGAAGGTCATTATTCTTACGGACTGCTATCTTCGTAATCAGATAATGAAAAAGATCGAAATCGAATTGTTAAAATACAAATCTACCACTTAGACTGGTACTTTCAGGTTATATTTAAGCGGAAAACAACTTAAATAACTCATCTAAATGTTTTCCAAAAAAGATTATAACCTGACTGATGCTTTTAGGGGAATCATGAAGAAGGCTGAAAAAAACCTTCTTCTTTCCCTTTATAAAAAGAATGACTTTACCTTTGACTTTTACCTGAATGAAGACATGATGATTAATGACTTTCTGAAAAAACTGATTTCAGGAAAGCCCCGTTTCTGGAGCATTATCGAAAAAGCAATTGTTTCCTCCCCTCACGTCTCAATCATCTATTCTGACAGATACCTGAACACGCCTCTTGGCTGCCTCTTGCTGTCACAGCTTATAAGGCAAATCCGCCATTATTATCAAATACATTTTGATTCCATTGTATTAAACATTTCCAGGACCGGCTTTCATCCGAACAAAAAAAATCCGTCCTCAACCATGATTTTCCCGAACCATATACAGAGGGACAAATTCCTTCAATCATGTATGAAGCTGTTGGTAAAAGATGATTATACCGAAAAAGAGAGAAATATACCACATCAGCGAGTTCTTTCTATCAGCAATGCAAAATGTACCCTGGAGATACTCTTTGACGGCGGCATTGCATATGGATGGCGGCTGTCGCATGAAGAGGACAAACTGACAATGGAACAGATCGAGGCGAATATTTGCTATAACTATACCTGCATCAACCAGCTGGCAAGGAAATATGACAGAAAAGGTATTTTCTTTGTGGTCAGAATGCTGTTCAAAGATTAAGGACATGTTTCAAGGAAAAAATGCCAAGTATGACGATATTTCATTTTTTTTGTCTATCTTTGCAGTCGGAATACTCACCTAATAGTGATATCTCCAGACTTTTGCGGGAAAACATAGCATTTATGCTATCTATTGAACATTGTAGAACTTAGGACACTTTACAATTTATCAGTACGATATTAAGGTTCAGATAGGTAACGTGAATGCCCATGTCATACGGCATGGGCAGAAGCGCCTGAACTTTAACGCTGGTCCTAAGGCGGTACAATGAGGTGTGGATGTCCATGCTTTTTTGTCCCTCTTCAATGATTATCAATTAAATATATAGGCGAAGTATAATCTTCGTCTTTGGCAGGGGTACCATCGGTCGTGAGATTACGTGGTGCCCTCTGTCGTAATACCCTTTTTATGAAATATGATAATATACATTTATTATAATATCAAAATACCGTTTTATCAGTTTACTGTATTATTATCTTTATATATTATTGTATTATTCAATCATCATAATGTCATAATAGGATAATATACATTTATTATATTATCGTATTTGTATAATATCGTATTCTCATATTTGTAAAAACACATATTATAATAATATGATAATATACAATTATGTGATTACTGTAAGTAAAGTTTAACTCAAAATGCTCTGATAAAGCTTTGAGACCTGCAATATTTTATTTACCTTTGCACATAAACCATATTGCAGATTTTGTCAAGCAAGTTGTACTTTTTACCGGTAAAACACGGAAAAAGTCACTTGCCAACGGTGTTGGTTGTTTTCGCCTCGCAACTCGGCTAAAATATATAGATGAACTATGAGGAAGGATGACAAGAACAGATCCAGGTACAAGCGTATTGAATTATACCTGAAACCACATGAACTGGAGCTATTTAGAAGCAAAGCTTCTGGCTACCATTCTTTGGCAGACATGATAAGGGATGCTGTCACTCAGCATAATGACTTGGGAAGCCTCCGGAAAATGGAAGCCATGAACGAACTCTACTCTTTCTATCAAAGGTTCCAGCAAGAATTAGGTTGGCTTGGCGGTAACTTTAATCAGGTTGTCAAACGGGCAAATGAACTTGCCCTTTCAGGTGAGCTGTCACAGGATTATCTGGATTCTGTTATTATTCCTCAGACACAGAAAGTCATACCGCTATTGGAAAGTATCAAAGCAGAACACCAAAGGATAGCCAAGAAGATTATCAAGATATGATATTATTGAAATAGTATAATATGCAATTCACATAATATAATAATATGTTATTTGCATAATATGATAAGATGAAGTTTACATAATATGATAATATGTAATTCTCATAATATGATAATATATAAATAGCATAAATAGCTATTATCACTTTTTATATCACCATAAATTGTAATGAAGGGTTTTATTTTATGATTTATGTAGATAATGATTGCAACAATTCTGCCTTCCTCCAGCACATTCCATGCTGTGGAATACAACGAAAGGAAGGTCGCCAAAGGACATGCACAGCTCCTTGAAATGTCAAACTTCGGCTTTGTCGGACAGATCTCTCCGTACACTCCCGAAGAGTTGAAGAACTATCTGAAACAATACACAGAAGACAGGAACAGGCGTATCAAACGCCCGCAGTTCCATGTCGCCATCTCATGCCGAGGTGATGAGTGTTCCGAGGAACAACTCGTCAGAATAGCCCATGACTACCTTCGGGAAATGGGCTATGATAATCCCGGCCAGCCGCTGCTCATCTATGGTCATCATGACACAGATAACAACCATATCCATATCATAACGAGCCGAATCGCACCTGATGGCCACAAAGTTGACCATAACCATGAGAAACGCCGTTCGCTGAATGCCATAAACAAAATCATGCAAGTGGACGATAATAAGGAACTCTCTAATTTGATAAAGGATGCTGGGAGGTATTATTACACAACCGCACAGCAATATATGGCTATTTTTGAGACTTCAGGATATGAATGCTATGAGGAAGACGGCAGGTTAAACCTCAAACGTGGTGGTATTGTCCTCCGTACGATTGATATTCCAAAGATAGAACCTAATGGTAGAAAACCAGGAAACTACGATTATCGGAAAAGAATGATAAGAACCTGGTTGTTGAAATATCGAGACTATGTTTCCTGTAAGGAGGAACTGGCCGAGGTAATAAACAGGAAATTCAAGGTCGGTATTAAATTCGTAGGATCAAAGGATTCTCCTTATGGATATATGGTTGTTGACCACAAAGCAGGAATCGTGTACAAGGGAAGTGAAATTGCACAACTTAGAAACCTGCTGAATTTTGAAACAGCAGAAGACAGGTTCAACCGTTTTGATCAGTTTGTATCGAGCCTAAAATCCGCAACTATCATCCAATACACGATTAAGGGTAGATTTATGAGTCGTTAGTAGCAGCTTTCAGTAAAAAGCAACAGCACAACATCAATATGTAGCCACCATCCCCTTACCCCACGAT
>Ga0256407_10001741_pt1 | contig 44369 bp, 30 predicted proteins | sample RumenRJG_04DNA_FD_193489 | JGI IMG/M metagenome (GOLD analysis project Ga0256407, IMG submission 193489) | Bovine rumen microbial communities from Lethbridge, Alberta, Canada - RJG_04 | ecosystem: Host-associated > Mammals > Digestive system > Stomach > Rumen | place: Canada: Alberta...
AAGCGTGGGGCTTGGGCTTCACAGATGACCGTTATTTCGAGCTTCGCCTACTGGCCCTGCACGATGCCGGTATCACGTCATTCCTGTGAAGACCCTAAATTATTTGTGTTCTTCTTCGCTATTAGCCCCTGTCAGCACCTCAAACAGCCCCTGTCAGCATGCCAAACAGCCCCTGTCAGCATGTCAAACAGCCCCTGTCAGCATGTCAAACAGCCCCTGTCAGCAGGCCTAAAGCATCATGTTTGCAAGTCAATACTACTATGTTTGTAGGTCAAAAGTACTATGTTTGCAGGCCAAAAGTACTATGTTTGCAGATGAAAGGATGCATGCCCCATTAGTGTAGGTAGATTTTTACCTACACCCTACCTACACGCTTACCTACACATATAGAACCGTTGGTTATCAGATACTTACAGCCAAAGTGTAGGTAGTGTAGGCAAAAATCACAAAAACACTTTTTTTGTTTTCCAGCGACTCAAGAATTATCTGTGTGATCTGTGGAATCTGTGTGTCCTTCTCACCAGTCTTCCTCGTCGTCGAACCAGGCTTCGCGTGAGCGGAACTCGCCGTTGCCGCCACCGCCCATCTTAAGGCCGGCGTTGCTCTCGACCTGGTTCGCCGGGCTACCGCTAAGCAGTTGACTACTCATGTTGATGTTCACTACCTGCACCTCAGGCTTCTGGTATGTTTTCTTGTTCATAGTCTTTATTTTAACATATAATGCCCATTAATTACTCATTAATTACTCATATAATTTCTCGTTCAAGTTTCTGAAGCTTATTTCTCCTCAGATTGCACGGATTAAACAGATATACGTAGCCTAAATCCGTGTAATCCGTGAAATCTGTGGTCGTTTTCATACATACGAAAGTTGAATTTCTCGGCGCACCCGGATTTTTCCGTGCCTGACCTCCACAGACCATGCATGACTGCATAAGCAAAGGTATTGATTTGTATATCTGCCCAAAATATTGTACCTTTGCACCATATTTTATAAAGGTATGACAGAGAAAGAATCTTGCTACTCCGGCTGTAGCGTTGATGTTACCGGCGTTGATGGTGATAGTTCCGGTACTTGACGAGTAACCGCCACCTATACCTGCCGATGCGCGTCCGCCAGTGGCTGTTATATTACCGCCGTTGATGGTGATGGTGCCACCCGCCTTCCAGTCATTATTCTTGGCCGTACCCGAACCGATGCCGGCAGCCCAGTAACCGCCGGTCACCTCGATGGTACCACCGTTGATGGTGATGGTGCCGTATGACCTTGAAGCGGAGGCGTTTTCTCTCTGATACTTGTTGCCGCCAATGGCCGCATCGTATTGCGACGCCCCGCAATTGAGCCTACCGCTGTTGGTCGACTGACCGTAGATGGTGATGCTGTTAGGATCGTTTACTTCGATACCGCTACCAATACTCAACGAACAACCGTCGACAAGTATCAGGCGCACGTGTCCGCTCACGCTTACACGCGCCCCTATCTCAACGGTTGAATTGACCACATACCAGCCGTTGCTCCACGTCGTGCCGGTGGATGAGGTGACCACGGTATAGTTTGTACAGTTTTGTGTGTTGCTGTTTTCGTCGATATAACTTACGGCTGTTGCAGCAGACGCTGCCTGATATCCGACATAGCTGGTGTTTTGTGTTCCTCCCGTGGCTGTAAAACCAGCGAAAATCTGCTCTTCGGCTGCCCACACAGTCGAAGCAGTGAACAGAATGATGTGCAGCGTCAAGGCTGCCTTTAAAAGCATTCTTTTATGGGTTGATTTGTTGTTATCGTTTATGGTTGATTAATTGGGTGCAAAATTACAAATAATCAACGGAAAAAGTGTACAAAAACACGAAAAGATGTGTAAAAACAAGAAAATAGGTGTGCAAAAACACGCAATGAGCGCATTTTTGCACACCTATCTTATAATTATTGGCACGTCATGGTCCTGTGTAGCGTGCCCTGTCTGCAACAAAACGAAAAGGTTTTGAAACGCAAGCTGCTACAGCAGGATGACCAGCAGGGGGATGGTGAGCATGGAGAGCAGCGTCGTGATGAAGGTCACCTCGGCTATGAGTGTGGTGTCGCGACCGTAGCGCAGGCAGAGGATGGTGCCGTAGGTGGCTACGGGCATGGCGATGACCACGGTGTTGATGCCCACCACGAAGGGGTCGAAGCCAAGGGCGGTACACAGGAAATGGATGGCGACGGGCAGGAGGGCCAGGCGCAGCAGCGTGGTGGCATAGACGGTGGGCGTGCCGAGCATGGTGCGTAGCGACAGGTGGGACATCGACGAGCCAATGATGAGCAGGGCTGCCGGTACGGTGATATTACCCATCATGGTCAGCGGCTGACTGACGAAGGCGGGCACCTGGTCGATGCCGAGGGCAACGATGAGCATGGCCAGATAGGCCGAGAGCATGGGCGTGCTGTAGAGCACCTTCCGGTTGAACTTTTCGCGGGTAGTGCCCTCACCGCCCGTGACGAGCATCGTGCCGATGGTAAAAACGGCAAACGTGTTCACCACGTTGAGCACGGCAGCATAGAACACTGCCTGATGGCCGAAGATCGAGGCCACCACAGGATAGCCCATGAACCCGACATTGCCGAACATCAGCGCAAAACCGATGATGCCCTCTTCGTTCTTCTGACGCGTCAGGAAGCGTGGCAGCAGCAGGGCTACCACCGTCAGCACGGCATAGGTGAGCACGCTGATGCCTAACAGCGGAAGGATGAAACGACGGTCGGGCAGCTCGCCCGTCATTGCCGACGATAGGATGAGTGCCGGACAGGTGATGTCGATGACCAACTTGGACAGACGCTTATCGAACGTGCCGCCCATATACCCCAGTTTGCCTGCCCCGTAGCCCACGATGACAATGACAAAAAGTGTCAACATTACTTCAAACATGTTGCAAAGGTACAACTTTTTGCGCCATTGATGGCATTTTTACGGATTTTCTTCGTAATTTTGCAAGCAAATTGACAAACCCCAACTGAAGGATGGAAAAAAGAATTGTCGTAAAGATTGGTTCGAACGCGTTGACCAGGCCCGATGGAAGGCTCGACGTGACGCGCATGTCGGCACTTGTCGACCAGATAGCATGGCTGCGACAGCAGGGCTACGAGGTGATACTGGTGTCGTCGGGTGCCGTGGCTTGCGGACGGCGCGAGCTGCACATCGACCATGAGCTGGACTCGGTGGAGCAGCGCCAGCTGTTCTCGGCTTTGGGACAGGCGAAGCTCATAGGACTGTACTATGACCTGTTCCGCGAGTACCATATCCATGTGGGACAGGTGCTCACGATGAAGGAGAACTTCAACCCTGGCGAACAGTACCGCAACCAGCGGGCGTGCATGACGGTGATGCTCGAGAACAACGTGGTGCCCATCGTCAACGAGAACGACACGGTGAGCGTCACCGAGCTGATGTTCACCGACAACGACGAGCTCTCGGGCCTCATCGCACAGATGATGCAGGCCGACACGCTCATCCTGCTCTCGAACATCGACGGCATCTACACCGGTCACCCCGACGACCCTGACTCGAAGCTGATCAGCGAGGTGGCTCCAGGCACCGACCTCTCGCAATACATACAGACGGAGAAGAGCTCGGCAGGACGCGGCGGCATGCAGTCGAAATATGCCACAGCCAGTAAGATACAGGCTGCCGGCATCCGTGTGATCATTGCCAACGGCAAGCGCGAGAACGTGCTCATCGACCTAATAAGGCATCCTGAGGAGACACCGCATACGGAGTTTAGAGTGTAGAATGTAGAGTGTAGAATGTAGAGTTTGCTACCGCACAAGAACTACGAACAGATAAGATATGGAACTAAGAAATACTTTTGAACGAGTAAAGCGAGCCAGCAAGATGCTGGCGCTGCTGAGCGACGAGCAACGGAACGAGATCCTCAACGCCGTGGCCGACGCCATTGTCAACAACAAGGAACGCATCCTGAGCGCCAACGAGCGCGACCTGGCGAGGATGGACAAGGCGAACCCCTTGTACGACCGTCTGCAGCTGACGGAGAAGCGACTCGACGACATCGCCTCTGACATGCGCAACGTGGCCACCCTACCTTCTCCCCTCGGTCACATCACCAAACAGAAGACGCTGCCCAACGGACTGCGTCTCTGCCGCATGAGCGTGCCCTTCGGCGTTATAGGCATGATCTACGAGGCGCGTCCGAACGTGACCTACGATGTATTCTCGCTCTGCTTCAAGAGCGGCAACGCCTGCGTGCTGAAGGGCGGCAGGGATGCCGACGAGAGCAATCGCGAGGGCGTGGCACTCATCCACGAGGTGCTGGAAAAGTATTCTTCACTCTTCACTCTTCACTCTTCACTTAAAGACGTGGTGACGCTGCTGCCCGCCACCCACGAGGCTACAGGCGAAATGCTCAATGCCGTGGGCTACGTAGACCTCTGCATACCCCGTGGCGGTCGCAAGCTCATCGACTTCGTGCGCGACAATGCCCGCATCCCGGTCATAGAGACGGGTGCCGGTGTGGTGAACACCTACTTCGACAAGGACGGCGACCTCGAGATGGGCAAGGCCATCATCACCAACGCGAAGACGCGCCGTGTTAGCGTGTGCAACGCCCTCGACTGTCTGCTTATTCATGAGAGCCGACTCCAGGACCTCCCCGCCATCTGCGAGCCCCTCTTCGAGAAGCACGTCACCATCTATGCCGACGAGCAGGCCTACGAAGCGGTAGCACGCTCGGCCGAAGGACGCTTGCAAGGCAAGAACTCTACACTCCTCCAGAAAGCATCGGAGGACAGCTTCGGCACGGAGTTCATGGACTACAAGATGGCCATCCGCACGGTCGCTTCGCTCGACGAGGCCTTAGAACATATCGACCGCTACGGTTCGGGCCACAGCGAGGCCATCATCACCCGCAGCGAGGAGGCCGCCCGCAAGTTCCAGGCCCACGTCGACGCGGCCTGCGTCTACTGGAACGCTCCCACCTCGTTTACCGACGGTGCCCAGTTCGGCCTCGGTGCTGAGATTGGCATCTCGACACAGAAGCTCGGTCCGCGCGGTCCCATGGCCCTCGAGGAGATCACCACCTACAAGTGGCTCATAGAAGGCGAAGGACAGGTGAGGGGATAGTGGATAGTGGATAGTGGATAGTGGATGGTGGATAGTGGATAGTGAAAAATTTGCTACCGCTGTTCCGAAAGCGATAATTAATAATAAGCAATAATTTACAAGAGTATTAACAATAAAAGAAAAGATGAATAGCAAGAAGTGCGGAAGCAAATTTTTCACTTTTCACTATTCACTTTTACCTTAAATTATGCAATCATTCATTCATGTACAGGACATCGGCCCGTTAGAAAAGGCGATGGCCGAAGCATTCGTGATCAAGAACGACCGTTACAAGTATCAGCACCTGGGCAAGAACAAGACCCTGATGATGATCTTCTTCAACAACTCGCTGCGCACCCGCCTCTCTACGCAGAAGGCAGCGATGAACCTCGGCATGAACGTCATCGTGCTCGACGTGAACGCAGGTGCCTGGAAGCTCGAGACCGAACGCGGCGTCATCATGGACGGTGACAAGAGCGAACATCTTTTAGAGGCGATCCCCGTGATGGGCTGCTACTGCGACATCATCGGCGTGCGCTCGTTCGCCGGTCTCACCGACCGTGAATACGACTACGCCGAGACCGTGCTCCACCAGTTCATCAAGTACTCAGGCCGTCCCGTCTTCGCCATGGAGACCGCCACCGTACACCCCCTCCAGGCTTTTGCCGACCTGATCACCATCAAGGAAAGCTGGAAGCGTACTGTGGGCAACGGTTCTGCCGTTGCCAGACCGAAGGTTGTCCTTACCTGGGCTCCCCACTGCCGCGCCCTGCCGCAGGCCGTTCCCAACTCGTTTGCCCAGTGGATGCAGGCCGACCCCGATATCGACCTCGTCATCACCCACCCCAAGGGCTACGAGCTCGACCCGCTGTTCGTAGGCAATGCCCGCGTGGAGTACGACCAGCGCAAGGCCTTCGAGGGTGCCGACTTCATCTATGCGAAGAACTGGTCGAACCCGGGCGTCAGCACCCCTGCCGACTACGGCAAGATCACCTGCGAAGACCGTTCGTGGACCGTCGACACCGAGCACATGTCGTGGACGAACAACGGCAAGTTCATGCACTGCCTGCCCGTGCGCCGCAACCTCATCGTCACCGACGACGTCATCGAGAGTCCCAACTCGCTCGTCATCCCCGAGGCAGCCAACCGCGAGATCAGCTGCTCGGTAGTACTGAAGCGCATGCTCGAAGCACTGTAGAAGCAGTCAGACAATCATCAAGCAGGGACTGTTTGATAAGACAATCAAGGGGAAGTGCCTGTCAGACACTTCCCCTTGATGCTTGTTCTGCGTACTGGCTGGGGGTGAGGCCCGTCTGTTTTCGGAAGACGGTGTGGAAATAGCTACGACTGCTGAAGCCGCAGGCCTCGGCGATGTGGTCGTTCGACCATTCGTGGTGGTCCTTCAGCATGAGCTTCGCTTCCTCGATACGGAGATGGGTGAGCCAGGGGTTGAAGAGCTCCTGCTCGGTGGTCTTGAGCCAAACGGTGAGCTGGTGGCGTGAGACGTGCATCTCGTTGGCTGCCGTCTGTATGGTGATGCCGTTGCGCATGTGGCGTTTGGCCGCTATCCATCGGTCTACTGCCTCTTTTGTATGTCCCAGCTCTTCCGGGTTGGCTGTTTTCTCGGTTTTCACTTTCTCCTCTTGCTTCTCTTCCTTTTCTTCCTCTTCGTCTTCTTGTTCGGTCTCTGCTTCCATGACCTGTTGTGGAGCGCTACTTACGCCGTAGCAGATGAAGCTGAAGATGCAGTAGTACATGCTGAGGAAGATGAACACCGAATAGGCCAGCAGCAACGGGCCTGTGGCAAAGAGGGTAGGGGGTACGAAGAGCGCGCTCAGCGAGAGCAGCAGCACGCTGCGTTCCATCCATCTCAGCATGTCGCTCTTGTCGTGGTCGTAGTAGTTGTCGAGGGCACGGCGCAGGTGCCTGAAGCCGTGGGCGTTGAGCCAGCTATAATAAAGTTGTATAATGGAGTAGATACATGCCGCCATGTACTCGGCCATTCGCATCTCGGGCGTATCCTCGAGCAGCGAGTGTCCTTTTATCGTTCCAACTGTAATCAACAGTACCACCATGATGACGTAGGCCCCGATGCCGCCCAACCACTCATGTCTCAGAACCTTTCCGTTTCGTTGCAGATAGAGTAGGCCGAGCGATAGCTGCCAGGCGCAGGGCACGAAAAACAGCAGGTTGATGAACACACCCTGGGTGACGCCCATCTGTCGGAAGTGGAGTGTGTATTGTAGCAGGAACTGAATGAAGAGCAGGCTTGTGGCACCCGCCATAAGCCATCGCGCACGGCTGAAGATATTGCCCATAGCCGTTCGTACGGGTAACAAGAATGCCAGCGTCAGCGTCAGCAGCGCCATGGTGAGCATTCCTCCGAACTGTATCTCTTCCAGACTCATTTTGGTTGCAAAGATACGAAATAAAAGCTGAAGTAAGCTAAAAAGGTGTGCAAAAATGCGAATATTTCGAGTTTTTGCACACCTTTATACGCATTTTTATACACCTATTTGTGTTTTTGTACACCTTTTCTCGGGTATAATGTCTAACTTTGCATCGTCAACCATTACCTTAACCATTATCGCTTCGAATGTTTGAAACTGAATTATATCATACCCTGCTCATCCTTGCAGCAATTTCGAACCTGTCGATGGCAGCCTCTCTGCTCCACGGCAACCTGTCGTATGGCGACTACACCGTCTACCGATGGGCACGCCGTCTGGTAGCACTCTGCTTTACCGTCTTCGCCATCGGTTTTTTCCTACATGCCCATTTCGAGTGGCGCACGACATGGCCGGCAGCTGCCTCAGCACTCTCGGTGAGCTATTTCCATGTTGGTGGTGTGCTCTTCGGTTGGAGCCACACCTCCCTGATGCGTCCCGACTACCTGACGAAGAAGGTGGTCTTGCGCGACCTTATTATATTAGTGGTAGGACTGATGAGCTATTGGACAGCGGTAGCAAATTTTTCACTTTTCATTTTTCACTTTTCGCTTTCAATTTTCTTCCTCCACGCCGCCTTCATCGCCTATACCTTCTATCATACCTATCATACGGTGAGACGCGACATAATGAGCCTTCCTGCCGAGACCGGCTCTCGCCGGTGGTGGACGCCTGCAGCGAAGCGCACCGTGCTCACCGGGCACCACTCGTTTGTGATCTCAGGCCATCTCATCGTGCTCTTTGGCATCGGCAGCATCGTGGTCACCTCTGCCTTCCCCACCCAGATAACCCCATATACTGTGTTGCTCTGTTTGGGCATCGCGGTCTTTTGCTATATCTTCTACGCCCTTACTGAGTATGGCTATGTCATTGAGGCCGCCACCTATGCCACCGAGGACGCGGAGAGAATTGAGAATTGAGAATATGCTAAATATGAAACCATTAATCAACCATTTTACCTTCCAACTGCTTCTGGCCTGCCTCTTCTTCGTGGCAGGCACGAAGCAGATGTTTGCTTGGGATACTAAGCCCGGTGCCAATGGGAAATACGACAAGTATTTCGATCGTCCTACCCATTTCCCCGACTGGACGCAGCCCAGTGACTGGCCCAACGCCGAGTACTATTTGGTGTGTGCCCGTTTTAGTGAAAACGGTCAGCGCATTGAGAACTACGAGGTGGCCGTCTACGACCAGAACGGCAAGCTGCGCCACTGTAACCGCTCCAGAGCGAAGGACAATCACCTCTGTACGCTCACCATCAAGGGCGAAGAGGGCGACCAGTTCCACTGCCAGATTATCTACGGTGACGACTTCGAGCACCCGATGATTGTCGACGCGGTGGAGACCTTCGGTTTCGGTACCAACGACATCGTTGGTTCGAAGACTGCACCGTACTGGCTTACCTTGCGCGAGCGCACACTCCTTTCTGAGACGTCGTCCGAGCCAATCGTCAGCGAGACCTGTGCCAGAGTCACCGTGAAGCGCACCATCGCTCCTAACGAGTGGGGTACCATCTGTCTGCCCTTCGCCATGACTGCCAGTCAGGTGAAGACTGCTTTCGGCGAGGACGTAGAGCTGGCCAACTTCAAAGGCTGCGTGGTAGGTTATGAGGATGACGGTGAGACCGTGAAGAGCATCAACGTGACTTTCGCCGACACCACCGCCATGAAGGCCAACCACCCATATATAATAAAGGTACGCGAGCAGGTCAAAGAGTTCGAGGTCGACGGCGTAGACATTGTTGCCTTGGGCGAGAACGAGAAGGCATCGGTGGACTGCGACAAGAAAACCGTAACTGTAGGAAATGATGCCTATGACTGCTACAACAGGTTCGTGGGTAACTACCAGAACGACTTCATCGTTCCCGAACAGTCGCTGTTCCTCAGTGGCGGCAAGTTCTGGTACTCTACAGGAAAGACAAAGATGATGCCCTTCCGTGCCTACTTCGACTTTTACGACGTGCTGCCTGACATGGCGGGAGCCGGTTCCCGTATTGCCATGACCTTTGACAATGGTGCTCCCACCGCCGTTGAGCCTATTGTACATTCGACCGGCTCAGCACAAGTGCAGCTCTTCGACCTTCAGGGCCGCAGGGTGATGAAAGCCCAGTCTCCTGGCCTGTACATACAGAACGGCAGGAAGTTCTTTGTCAGATAACGGGTAGTAACAATCCACACGAATACAACGATGAAAAGGAAAAACTACATACAACCGGAAGTTCTGGTGGTACGCTGCCAACCCTTGACCATCATCTGCGGGTCGGGCGTAGAATCGGAAGAAAAGCAGATCGATTACGGAGGCGTTGACGAGGACGGTAACCTGACCCCTGGCACGCGCCGCTATAACGACTGCTGGCAAGAGGAGGACGAAGAGGAAGAGCGCGACGAATATGGCTGGTAATGTCCTCTAATTCAAGTTTCGCAAGCTATGAAAGCAACGTACGTATGCGGCCTGAAAGGCAAACAGAACATGCAAAACTTGAATAACTTAACGAGTTCGTCCAACAAAGTCGACGAGTTTGTCCAACAAAGTCGACGAGTTTGTCTAACAAAGTCGACGAGTTTGTATCATGAAACAGGCTCCATTGGTGAACGCAAAACTTACGAAACTTGAATCCTCTAACTTCCTCTCGCTCGACCTTTGGTCGCTTGCAAAGCAAGAACTTCTAAAGTTGAGTGAACGCGAAACATCTTTTAAACAAAATAATAACCATTAAAAAAACATTTAAGTATGGAAAGAAAAAATCAATTACTCAGTTGGCTACGCGTGCCGATAGGCGGGCTGATGCCAGACGGGTACGGCATTTCAAATGCCTATACCCGGAACAGCCGGATTGCAAATCCGACCGAGCGAAGTGCCGGGCGGACACTGTGCTCCTGCCTCGTGGCACTGTTGATACTCTTTGCCGTGCAAGGAGTAAGGGCGGGTAATGGATATAACCCCACAATCAACACGACAAGCGACTCGAATGTGAGTATTACCGAAAATGGACTCAATTATGCGTTCAATATCGTGTATTGGGACTATAACGAAAATAACTACTACTGGGATGAAAATGCCTGTATCAAGGTAAACGGTGAAACGCTGTGTACCTTCAAGGACCTTCTTAAAGGCTATTTCACAATAGGAAAGCCATATAATGACAGTAAGGGTAGTTATACAGAAGTTGCACATGATACAGCATTCTATAAAAAGTATACAGGCAAACTAATCGTTACAAGGCAGTATACTGTTGGTAACACCGTCGTCTATGTCAGTGCCAGTAACCCCCGGAAAAGGGCTAATACTGATTATAGTATGGAGTTGACCATCGACATTGCGTTTGAGCGATACTGGGTTGATTTTAAACGAACTATCAAATGGGAAGGTAGGTGGCATTATCGAGATCATAAAAATTATCATGACTATGACGTGGTCCTGTATAATTGCAATGCGCCTTCGGTGTCGATGCCTTCTATCACCAAAGATAACTTCACCCGTACTGGCAACAAGAAAGTGAAGTTCACCTATCCGTCTTATACAAGCTACTCCGGCTGGACAACGCAGACCATCATGTACAAGGCAGACTGTACAAACTCTTGGCTGAACCCCTCCACCCAAGCCTACGGTACGCTTTCTCAGACCGGCGAGTTCAATGTGAGCAGCAACTATGATCCAGTGACCATCTATCCGCGCTTTGAGTACTACAAAAATGCCAATTATTGGGGGTCTGGCTCCACTGGTAACTATGTTTTCCGCTTTGACAAGAACTATGGTAAAGATGGTTCCATAGTTATTCCCGGACAGCCCCGTCCGAAGAATCTTACGGTGACCAGCACCAACACCTACAACAAGCATGTCACCATCTCCTGGGAGCGCGATGCCTACGACAGCAGCACGGCTACCAATGGTAACTGGATCGTTATCCGTAGGGGTAGCGACGGCACGCAGACGAACTTGGCAATAGGCAACAACGCCTTGTCCAACGATACTTATTCTTATACCGACATGAGTGGCAATCTCAACTATGGCACCACCTACACCTATGTCGTGTGCTATAAGCCCAATAATTGGTCGGTAAGCAGCGAAAGCGATGCCGAAGGTCTGAGTCAGACCGTCAACTGTACGCTCAATCGTGACTTCGCCTTCAGCGGCGAAACGGCAAAGGCTGAGGATGGCAAGATCACCTTCTCCTGGAGCCATAATGCCATACAGGATGCCAGCGCTACGAATAAGTATGACCTCGTTGTGCAGCAGAGTATTGACGACGGCCAGACTTGGAGCGACGTAAAAACCATTTCTATCACCAGTACCTCGACTACCGGTGGCAGCTATACCCTCGATAATCCTAATGGCTACCAGCCCTACTATTTCCGCGCAAAGATAACGGTCCAGGACATCGTCGTCTATAGCGCTGTCAAGTCGGCCACCTCCTCCCAAGGCTCCACGCTGAGCAGCTTCACCGCCTCCCGCGGTACTTATAACACCCTGGTCAAGGTCGCGTGGTCTGTCAATCAGAAGGGCACGAACACTACCTTCTTCACCCTCCAGCGCCGACCAATGGGAAATACCAGCGAGAGCGCCTGGGCTACCATCTACAGCACTTCGGGTACCGCCAACAACTATAGCTATGATGACGAGACCGCACAGCCGGGCTCGTTCAACATGTATCGACTGAAAATCTTCGATACCAATAATGGCAAGCTCTACGAAGGCACCCCCTTGGAGACCGACGGCTTCTGCCTGGCACAGGGCGTCATGAGCGGACGCATCACCTACGGCTCGGGAACGGCTGTCGAGGGAGCTAGGGTTACGCTCAATACTACCAATGCCGACGGACAGACTATCAAGAGCAACCGATCGCTCTATTTCGACGGTTCGGTCAACGCCTCTACGGGCGGATCGGGTCTCACCTGCGAAACAGATGCCACCGACATCAACAACTTGTTTGGCAAGGACTTCACCATCCAGATGTGGCTGAAGCCCGATGCTACGAAAATGACGGTCAACGATACCGATTACGAATTGTTCGACCTGCCCAGCACTTTTGGGTTGTTTATTCGGAAATCTTCCACAGGCTATTGGTTGCGCTATATGGTCAGCAATAATTCAGATATGTTTAATAAGAGTATCGATACCGACAAGTGGACTCACCTCACTGTGACTTATTCGCAGTCGGCTAAGAAGCTTACCCTCTATACTACGCAGGACTGCATCAACATCAAGGATAAGGTAGAAAAGACATCCATTACCATCTCTGCCGACAAACTGAAGGCTGCTACCTCGTTTGGCTTCGGCAACTGGTCTAATCTGGGTTGCTCTACTCCTTACGCAGGCTATATGGACGAGGTGCGCATCTTTAACCGTTGTCTCAGCCAGGCCGAGATTCTGAAGAACTGCAACCACACGCTAAACGGGTCAGAGGAGGGCCTGCAGGCCTACTATCCGTTCGATGAGGGCATGGCAAAGCAGATCAAGGCCTACGACTTCAGCAGGCAGAACGGTGTGAGCAACGAACACCACATGCGCGCTGGTACCGCCGCCCGCTGCGAGCAGAACATCGTGCCCAGCGAAGAGCAGCTGAGCCTCATGACCTATACCGACACCAACGGTAACTACACCGTGCGCGGCATACCCTTCTCGGGCGATGGCACCAACTATATTATCACCCCATCGTTAGGCATTCACGAGTTCGCGCCTTCAAACCAGAGCCGATTCGTGAGCATCAACTCGCTGAACTTCTCTACCATCGACTTCGAAGACACGTCGAGCTTCCCCGTGAGCGGAACGGTCTACTATGAGGGTACCGACATCCCCGTCGACAGCGTACAGTTCTTCGTCGACGGTGCTATCTGTGCCAGAGACGGTGTGCCCGTCATGACCGGCGTCGACGGTAAGTACACCATCGACGTGCCCATTGGCGACCACTACATCACCGCCTCGCGCCTGCACCATACCTTCGCCGATGGCGGACGCTATCCTGCGGACAAGAACAACACCGGACTGAGGGAGACCTTCATGAACAAGATGGAGGGCATCGACTTCTACGACAATACCATGACCGTGCTCGCCGGACGTGTCGTCGGCGGTGCCATTGAGAGCAACAAGCAGTTAGGATTCGGCCTCAGCAAGAACAACATCGGCCAGGCACGCATCACCCTGCAGACCACTGACGAGCGTTATCATATAAACGTGACGACTACCAAGGTCGGAACTACCACCAATCGTAACTATGCCAAGGATACCTTAGCACTGAAGTCGCCTACCGAGAAGGTTCACAGTAGGGCGTGGCGCAATGCCACCAGCGCCGGCGACGCTACCGCTGCACGCCAGATTGTCATCGAGACCGACCCTGCCACTGGCGAGTATGCCGTGCTGCTGCCCCCACTGCGCTACGAGGTAGTGAATGTGGAGTTTGTCAAGACTAACCCCGATGTGCATTTCGACTACTCCAGCACAAAGGACGAGGTGAACGTATCGCGCTTAGGCTTAGAAACGACCGACACGCTGACGACTGACAAGAGACAGACGTTTACTTACCTCTCTCGCTTCGACAAGATCTATAATGCACCCATCGACTTCAAGGTGACCCAGGAGGGATGCCCAGACGGCGCATTCGGTCTCGAGTCAGTCACCTATAAAGACGCAGTTCTCGAGGAACACACCGTAGGCAATCTCTATACGATTGGGGCTAACGGAAACGTCAGCTACGCCTACAACGCTCCTATCTTCCAGCAGGGCGAACAGTACACCTTCAACATCCATGCCTGTCAGACCTACAAGAACTACGACGGTGGTACGACGAACCCCGTGGTCGACACCGTGCCCATGGACAGCATGGAGGTGACGGCAAGCAACGGCCTGAGCGACGAGCAGTATGTCGCCATCAGAGACAATGCCTCCTACAACGGCAAGACCTACAAGGCCGGCGACCTCGTAGAGATGCAGACCAGCACCTTCCACCTCGATGCCCAGGGAAAGGCCACCTACGCGTGGACGGCAGGATTCCCCGACCTGACATCGCCCTACAACCACAAGGGCTTCTATTTCACCTACAACAACGGTGAGCAGTGGCCTGCACCAAAGACTGCTCAGCAGGGCATTATATTAGGTTGCGTGCCTACAGGAGTCAACTTCACGACGGCAGCACCCGACGTGGTAGAGATGGTGCTGCGCGATCCCCCAGGCACCAACTCGTCGGCCACTTGGGAAGCCGGAACAACTGTGACCACCACACATACTGACTTCGCGAAGACCGTCACCGATGACAAGCTGATAACCCACGTGCAGGCAGGATTCTGGCAGGAGACCGAGGCAGGAGTGGGCGTGGTCGTTGTGACCCGCATAGAGGCCAAGGCCGATGCCGATGCCGGTGTACACAGCCAGACCGAGAGGGGCGACGAGCACACCGTTATCACCACCACGACGCTCGACCGAGCCATCAGCACCAGCGATAAGCCGGAGTTTGTGGGAGCTCAGGGCGACGTGTTCATCGGGCGTGCCAAGAACTACCTCTTTGGCGCAGCACGCACCATCGGTTTCAAGGAAGAGAGTACGGACAACTACGTACTCGACCTCGACATGGGCATCACCCGTGGCGTGGAGTATGGCACTTACTTCAACTACGCACAGAACTACATAGAGAATACGCTGCTGCCTAACTTGGAGGGATTGCGCGACGGATTGCTCATCTATCATGAGAACCCCCAGAGCGTGGCACCAGTGCCGGGCAAGATTATCTTCGTCACCAACCTCAAGCCCGGCGACTACGGCTACGGCTCGTCGAACGACGATGAGAAGGTGTGGGGCAAGCGCGCTGCCCGATACGATGCCCAGACCGGACCGAGCTACACCATGATCATCCCGAGAGATGCCCAGGGCAACGCCACGGTCGAAGGCGTGGACTCCATCAAGCTCTATAATAACAACATCAAGGGCTGGCACACTACCCTTGCCGCCAACGAAGAGGCCAAGGTGAGAGCCAAGAGCAACCGTAACACCTATCTGGACCAGAATATCTCATTCGACTCCGGTAGCATCATCACCCAGAGCATGACACAGACATACGCCGAGGGCACTACCACGACCGAGGAATTCACGACTACTGCTATCCTCAACGCCTCCGTAGGTGCGCTCTTCTGTGAGACAGGCTTGATAGTGAACACCGAGAACGAGTGGGGAAAACACAAGGGAAATAGCGATGGCACGGAGAACGAGAACCACTCGACCGTTAGCTACTCGCTGGTTGAGGACGGCGACGACGACGCAATATCCGTCGACGTATTCAAGTCGGTCGATGCCTTCTCGCCTATCTTCATCACACGTGCCGGACAAACCTGCTGCCCCTACGAGGGAGCTCGCTACACCAAGTACTACAAGCCCGGCTACAAGCTCGACGAGGCTACCATGCAGATTGAGCAGCCGCACATCCTCATAGACAATGTGAAGAACGCCGTGAAGTCTGGTGTGGCCAATGGCACCACCGCCCGCTTCAACGTGACCCTGACCAACACCTCAGAGATTGACGAGGACGTGTTCTTCGACGTCTTCGTGCCCAGCACGGGTAACGCCAACGCAGCAAACGTCGGATTGAACGGCGAGCCTGTCAGCGTCAAGAAGGTGTCGTTGCTCGTTCCGGCCGGTGAAGCCGTCAACGCAGTGCTCACCGTCGACCAGACCGACCCGAGCATACAGGACTACGACTCCATTGCCGTGGTCATCGCATCGCAGTGCCAGCAGGATCCTGCAAGCACATGGGAAGTGATTGCCGACACGGCCTACGTCTCCGTACACTATGTGGCCACCTCGTCGCCCGTGACGATGCAGATTGCCTCTACGACTGTCAACACCAGCAATACCGACGAGACTGCCGTCATCAAGGTGGGCGGTTACGACCTCGGCTTCAACGGCTTCAAGGGCGTGAAGCTGCAGTACAAGTATGCCAACGACGCTGCATGGACCACCTTCAAGGAGTATCACGCCAGCGACACCTACGCCACACCGACCAGCGAACAGCTGCCTGAGGGCGGACTGACCTACTACTACGACATGAAGGGCAAGAGTGACGGACGGTACACCTTCCGCGCCATGAGCACTTCGACGTTCAAGAGCGAGGACTATAATGTCTTTAGCGACGAGATTGTCGTCATCAAGGACATGCAGCGTCCGCAGCTGTTAGGACTGGCCAACCCCAGCGACGGCATCCTCTCCGCAGGCGAGGAGATTTCTGTCAACTTCAATGAGGATATCCGCTCGGGTGCCATCAACGAGCTGACCAGCTTCGAAGTCATCGGTGAGCTGAACGAGGCTCAGATCGACCATAACGTGGGCCTGAAGATGGAAGGCAGCGACCGTACCGCCTACACCCAGGCCGATATCACGCTGGCTGGCCGCAGCTTCAGCGTAGAGTCGTGGGTGAACATTGCAGGCAACGGTACCCTCTTCGCACATGGCAGGGGAAGCGACACCTTCGCACTGGGCGCTGACAATGACGGTCACCTCGTGGCTACTATCGGTAGGCACACCTACACCTCTGTTAAGACCATGCCGCTGAACAAGTGGGCTTATCTCATGGTGAGCTACAACTATGAGGAAGGTGATAGCAAGCTGTCGGCCAACATCGCTACCGACGACCAGACCATCGGTCTGTTCGGAGGAGAAAGCGTGGCTGACTACACCGGCAACGGCAACATCACCCTTGGACGCCAGATGACCGGTGCCGTCCAGGAGCTGACCCTTTGGGACAGCGCACACACACTGGCTGAGGCCCTGGAGTACATGCACATCACCAAGAAGCCCACGGAACCGGGCCTTATCGGCTACTGGAAGTTTGACGAGGGCAACGGCACCGTCGCCAACGACGTTGCACGCAGCCGTCACATGACGCTGACCTCGGCCAACTGGTATCTGAACAACAAAAACAAGGCTGTAACACTCGACGGTAGCAATGCCCTACAGATGGACATCACCGCTATCAGCTCAGGCGATAACGATGACTATGCCTTTGAGATGTGGTTCAAGGGTAGCGACACCAACAAGGGTGCCACGCTCTTCGCAACCAGCGTGACTGACGGACCTAAGATGGCCTTCGATGCCGACGGCATGCTCACACTGAGCAGCAAGGGCTCCACCACGCAGCTCTCGAAGAAGAACTACCTCGACAACGCCTGGCACCATGTGGCACTGAACGTGCTGCGCGGAGGTACAGCCAGCATCTATGTCGACGGTACCATCGCCAAGCAGATCTCTGCAAAGGCAGTGGCTGCCCTCCAGGGCTATGCTCTCTTCATCGGTGCCGATAAGCAGGACAACATCTTTGGTCATTACTTCACCGGTAGCATCGACGAGGTGCGCCTCTGGCACGCTACGCTCAACGGAAAGACCATTCAGAGTCGTATCCACAACCGCCTGCAGGGCAATGAGAACGGACTCGTGGCCTACTATCCATTCGAGGCCAAGACGCTCGACAGCGGCAACCAGGTAATAGTTGTCAACAGTCCTTTAGACAATGCCCTCGATGCCAACGGAAGACCGTCGACAGTCAATATGGCTTCTACGGCTGCCGACATCGCCTATAGCGACGAGGCTCCCGCACTGAAGCCTGCGAAGAATGCCACTAACCTGGACTTCAGCTACGTGGCCAGCGAGCGCAAGATTGTGTTCACGCTGAACAATACGCCCGACATGCTTGAAGGAACCACCGTGCAGTTTACTGTCAAGAATGTCGCCGACATGAACGGTAACTACTGTCTGCCTATCGTCTGGACGGCATACATCCGACAGAACCAGCTGCTGTGGCTCACCGACAATGCGAGCGTGAAGGGCGAGCAGGGATCGGACATGAACTTCACGGCTCAGTTCGAGAACACCAGCGGACAGAACGCTACATGGGCACTCTCAGGTCTGCCCTCTTGGCTGACTGCCAGCGAGATGGCCGGTACAGTGGCAGCTACCAAGCAGAAGACGCTGACGTTCACCGTCGACCCGTCGACTGCCATCGGCAAGTATGAGAGCACCATCTATCTCTATGGTGACAACCAGATCTATGAGCCGTTCACGGTGAGCTTGAACGTTACCGGTGAAACACCCAACTGGGTGGCTACACTGGGTCAGAGCACAATGACCGTTGTGGGTGTGCTGAACATCAACGGCCAGATGAGCGAGGACACCGAAGACATGGTGGCCGCCTTCCGTGGCACCGAGTGCGTGGGTGTGGCTCAGCCGAAGTATTTCAGCCGCTATGATAGCTACATGGTGATGCTGAACATCTACGGTGAGAACAAAGCTGACCTGACGTACAAGGCCTACGATGCCAGCACGGGTACCATTTATCCGTCGGTTGAAGTAAGCAACGCTAATGCCAACGAATTCGTGGCCGATAAGACCGTCGGTTCGTTCAATAATCCTGTGACGTTCACTCCGCTGAACGAGATTGAGCAAGACCTGTCGTTGAACCGTGCCGGCTGGAAGTGGTTCTCACTGTACGCCATGCCGAAGGACAGTGATCCGGAGGTTGTGTTCAAGGATGCACTCGATGCCATCTCGATCGTTACCGATGGTGATGCTGTGTCTATCAATTGGATTGGTTTGCTGGAGCTTGACAATCCTGCCACGATGTACAAGCTGAAGACTGAAATGCCGTACGTGGAGACCATCGTCGGCACGCCCACTAACTGTACGGATATCGACATCACGCTGGATAGTGGCTGGTCATGGATCGGCTATCCCTGCCAGGCTTCTAACTCGCTCAACGCTGCCTTTGCCGCTGCAAATCCGCAGGAGGGCGACCAGGTGAAGAACCAGACCTCGTTCTCTATCTACACCAATAACGAGTGGATTGGTACGCTGACGGCTATGGTTCCCGGCGAGGGTTACCTGTACAACTCGACGGCATCGGCTGCCAAGACGTTCAAGTACCCGAAGCCTGAAGTGAGCGGTAAGAAGAACGCACCTGCCCATAAGACCCATGAGTCCCATGAGCCCTATGAGGCCTATGAGAGCTATGAAGACAACATGACCATGATTGCCGTGGTGATGAATGGCGACGAGCTCGTTGAGAATGCTGAGGTGAGCGTCTACGCTGGTACTGAGCTGCGCGGCCAGTCGACCGAGGCAGTGAAGGACGGTAAGCACTTCCTGACCATCGGTGGCAAGAGTGGCGAGGACGACGTGCTGACGTTCGTGGTCACCACTGGCGAGAACACTTACTACCTGAACCAGACCGAACTGTTCCATGCAAATGCAATGATGGGATCGATGGCTCAGCCTTATGTGCTGCAGTTAGGCGGAACCACAGGCGTGAATGCCATTGAATATGCTCCCGTTGACAATTACTACGACCTGCAGGGTCGCAAGGTTGAGAACGCTCACATGAGAAAGGGTGTCTACATCAACCAGAGCAAGAAGGTTGTTGTCAAGAAATAAGACAGCATGATGGAGAATTTAAAAATTTAAAAATTAAAAAATTGAAAATAAACGAATCTACTTTCCAACTGCTTCTGGCCTGCCTCTTCTTCGTGGCAGGTCCGAAGCAGGCTTTTGCGTGGGACACCGAGCCCGATGCCAACGGGAAGTATGACAAGTATTTCGATCGTCCGACCCACTTCCCCGACTGGACGCAGCCCAGCGACTGGCCCAACGCCGAGTACTACCTGGTGTGTGCCCGCTTTGGTGAAAACGGTCCACACATTGAGAACTACGAGGTGGCCGTCTACGACCAGAACGGCAAGTTGCGCCACTGCAACCGTTCCAGAGCGAAGGACAACCACCTCTGTACGCTCACCATCAAGGGTGAAGAGGGCGACCAGTTCCACTGTCAGATTATCTATGGTGACGACTTCGAGCACCCTACGATTGTCGATGTACCGGAGACCTTCGGTTTCATTTCCAACGATGTCGTGGGCTCGAAGACCGCACCCTTCTGGCTTACGGCGCCCCTACCGGAAAGCATCACCTATCGCCTGAGTGCGGGTTGGAACTGGTTGTCGACTAATCAAGAAGCGATGTCGAGCATGACGTTCCTTACGGACATCACTGACTTGACCGACCGATTGGTCAGCCAGACGCAGGAGTTGATCAAAGACCCTGTGTACGGATTGGTGGGCAACCTGAACAGCGTTGTACCGGGGACAGCCTACAAACTGCACCTGAACGCTGCCTACACCTTCACTCGTAACGGACAGCAGGCAGACCCATCAATGGCCATCAACCTGCATAAAGGTTGGAACTGGTTAGGCTATCTGCTTACGATGGAGAAGCCCATAGCCGATGCCCTCGGGAACATGGAACCTTCAAATGGCGACCGTCTCGTCAGCCAAGAAGGGTTCGTAGAATACTTGAATGGCACTTGGACAGGTAGCATCGATACGATGGAGCCGGGCAAGGGCTATTTGTACTACTCGGCAAAGGATGCTCTGTTGGTCTACCCGTCGACATCATCGGGCAGCAACGCCCGCTCGTCGGTGAGGACTGAAGAGTATGCCGACGACGGCTCAGTCACTCACTGGCAGACCAACGTACACTGCTATCCCGATATGACTACTATCATAGCACAGGTAGCAGGCTGGCAAGAGGAGTGTCCCTTCATCGTTGCGGCTTTCTGCGGTGACGAGTGTCGCGGTGTGGGAAAGGTTGTCGTTACACCATCGGAAGGAAATGGGCAACAGGCCTATATCTTCCTCAGCGTCAATGGCACCTCTGGTCTGAACGAGGTCATCACCTTCCTTGCCTACGACCCAACGACAGGCGATGAGTATCCCCTTTGCGAGGCCATGACCTTCCAAGGACAGTGCCTCGGGTCGCTGACGAGTCCATTAGAGTTGCACTTGGGATTGTCGACGCAGATTACCGCATTGCCTGCCGACGGTCAGCAGCAGCACGGACAGGACATCAGCTACGACCTGCAGGGTCGTAAGGTGGAGAATGGCCACATGAGAAAGGGACTCTATATCAATCAGAACAAGAAGGTGGTTGTCAAGTAGTAAGACAGATGACTACCTCCCTCGTTCCCCCAAGGTGGGAAAATGAAAGGGGTGCACCATTATTGTGGTGCACCCCTTTCTATGGTTATTGCGTTTACTCCTTTTCCGCGTCTTTCTTTCGGATTTCCACGCGGCGTATCTTGCCGCTAATGGTCTTTGGCAGTTCGTCGACGAACTCAACGATGCGGGGATACTTATAGGGCGCTGTGACCTTCTTTACATGTTGCTGCAACTCCTTGATAAGGGCATCACCGGCCTTGTCCTTCCATTCCTTGCCGAGGACGACGGTGGCCTTGACCACCATGCCACGGATGTCGTCGGGCACACCGGTGATGGCGCATTCTACGACGGCAGGATGGGTCATCAGGGCCGACTCGACCTCGAACGGACCAATACGGTAACCAGAGCTCTTGATGACGTCGTCAATACGGCCCTCGAACCAGTAGTAACCGTCCTCGTCGCGCCAGGCCATGTCGCCCGTGTGGTAGTAGCCGTCGTGCCATGCTTCGCGCGTCTTCTCTTCGTCGCGATAGTAGCCCTTGAACAGGCCGATGGGCTTTCTGTCCCCCACTTTAATCACAATCTCGCCCTTTTCACCGTCCTCGCATGGTGTGCCATCGCCACGCACTAACTGGATGTCGTACTGAGCGTTGGGGATGCCCATAGAACCGGGTTTCGGCGTCATCCAGGGGAACGTCCCCAGCGACATAGTGGTCTCAGTCTGGCCAAAGCCTTCCATGATGTTGAGGCCAATCAGATCTTTGAGCTTGTCGAAGACTGAAGGATTGAGGGCTTCACCTGCGGTGCAGCAGTATTCGAGCGCCGAGAGGTCGTACTTCGACAGGTCCTCGCGAATCATGAAGCGGTAGATGGTAGGAGGAGCGCAGAAGCTTGTCACCTTGTATTTCTCCATCTGGCGCAGCAGGGTATCGGCGTTGAACTTCTCGTGGTCGAACACGAAGACCGTAGCTCCGGCGAACCACTGTCCGTAGAACTTGCCCCAGACGGCCTTGCCCCAGCCGGTATCGGCAACGGTGAGGTGGAGCGAGCCTTCGTGCAGGTTGTGCCAGAAAACGCCCGTTGTCAGGTGGCCCATAGCATAGAGGTAGTCGTGGGCCACCATCTTCGGCTCACCGCTGGTGCCAGAAGTAAAATACATCAGCATCGTGTCGTCGTTTTCGTTGACGAAGGCAGGACGCTGGAACTTCGGCGCCTGCTGCCACTCCTGCTGCCAGATGTGCCATTCCGGATTTTCCGGATTTTCCGGAATTTCCGGTTTTTCCGTCACTTTTATCAGCACCTTCACCGTGGGGCTCTCTGGTGTGGCGGCTTCTACCTGACTTGTCACATAGGTGTCGTCGACGCAGATGATGGCCTTTACGGAGGCTCGGGTGTTGCGGTAGATGATGTCCTTCTTCGTGAGCATGTGGGTGGCGGGGATGACGATGGCACCGATTTTGCACAGGGCCAGCATAACGACCCACCACTCGTAGCGGCGCTTTAGGATGAGCATCACGGGGTCGTTCTTGCCAATGCCGAGCGACATGAGATAGCTGGCGGCCTGGTCGGTCTGCTCCTTCAGCTCGGCAAAGGTTGTGCGTATCTCCTCACCCTGGTCGTTGGTCCACAGCAGGGCAAGGCCATCGGGCTTCTCTTTGGCCCAGACATCCATCACATCGTAGGCGAAGTTGAAGTTCTCTGGGATGATGAACTCCAAGTTTTTATTGTAGTCCTCCACGCTCGTGAAGGTTGTCTGCTTTAAGAATCTTTCTATCATGTTCTTTTCTCGTTATGACGTTATGACGTTATGACGATATTTCGTTATGACGTTATAACGAAATTATTCAACTGTAAACGCGAGGAACTTAACAGGCTTGTCACCCACGGCGAGCATGCCGTGCGGCTTGGAGGAATCGAAATAGATAGAGTCGCCCTCTTCCAGGATAATGGTCTTACCACCGATGTAGAGTTCCATCGCACCCTCGAGCACGAGGTTGAACTCCTGCCCGGGATGCGAGTTCTTGTAGATGGTGTGGGCATCGGGCTTCGGCTCTACCGTCACGATGAACACGTCGGCCTTGTGACCTACGAAGCCGCCCACAAGCGACTGGTATTTATATGCCTTGGTGCGTTCAATGGACATGCCCTGTCCATTTCGCACTACAAAGTAGCTCTTCATGTGGGGCGACTCGGCGAAGATGAGCTCCTCGGTCGAGACACCGTACTTATGGGCAATCTTCATCAGGTTCGAGATGGTGATGTCCATCTCGCCCTTCTCTATTTTCTCATACTTTTCCGCTTCGATGCCGATGGTCTCTGCCATCTCGCTTACGGGAATGTCGAGCACGTCGCGTAGGCCGCGCAAGCGCTCACCGATTTGTTTTAACTGGTCGTCCATGTTGTCGATTTGTATAAATTTGCTGCAAAAGTACGAAGATTTTGTGATATACGGGAAACAAAACGGCACAAATTGTGATAAAACGCTCACAATTTGTGCCAAATAGTTATTATGTGCATAATCTTTCAGCTATTCCTCGCGCCAGATGGGCATGGTCATGCACCGTGCACCGCCTCCGGCACGCGGCAGTTCGGAGGCCGGGAAGACGGCCACGAACTTCTCGTAGTCGTCCATCACGACCTTGCCGCTGCAGATGTCCTTGGCCTGTAGGACGGCAAAGCCCGCCTTGTCGAGTGCCTCGATGGTGTAGGCGTTGCGACGATAGCCCAATACCTTGCCGTCGCCGAGTGAGAAGAAGTTCGCACCGCTGTGCCACTGCTCGCGCAACTGCACCCACGGGTCGTAGCCACCACCGAAGATTGGCTCCATGTCCCACTCTAAGTGACGCAGTCCGGCGAGTATGTTCTTTACCTGTCGGTAGCTGATCTTCCCGTTGTGGATGCTGATGAGCGTTGTGTCCTTGCCTGCGAAGAGCCCCTGCTTGCGCAGCATCGGTTCGAAGACCATGCACTGGTGCTTGCCAAGGAACGTAAAGACCATGTCGAGATGGATGAATGACTCCGGCTCGCGTGGCAGCTCCTGCACAAGAATGTTAAAATGTTCGCGTTCGCGTGCGAATGTCTGTGCCAGATACTCGATGCCCTTGGCGTTGGTACGTACACCTTCGCCCACAACGAGCAGGTCGGGCGAAGCAATGTGGATATCGCCACCCTCGGTGCGGGCCTTCGGGTTCCACGTGGCGGCACTGAGCGTATCCACGCCAAAGAAGTGGCGGAAGATGGCCTCGTAGATAAGCGACTCGCGCTCGCGCACCTCGAACGACATGCTGTTGATAAGCACGCGGTTGTAGATGGTCGACGAGGCGTCGCGCGTGAACAATAGATTATATAGCGGCTCCAAGAGGTAGCGGTTGTCGTTGACACCCTCCCACTGCGGGTTCTCATAACCCTCGATGAGGATGCGGGCCAACTTCTTCGCATCCATACCCATCAGCTCCTCGGCCAGGCGGTCGTTGGTATTTCCGGAGAGCTTGATGGGACGGTGGCCGTAGTTGAACACACTCTCGTTGACCAGGTGCGTCTTGATGTCCTCGTCCTTCAATAGCTCTCTTAGAATGTCCTCGACGTAGTAGACCTTTGCCCACTTCTCGAGCACGCCGCAGAAGCGTCCATACTCGATGTCGACATTCATGCGGTCGAGGATGTCGCTATACAGCGCGTGGGCGCAGTTCATTGGTGTCATGCGCTCAATCTCCACACCGGGACGGTGCAGGAGTACGGCACGCAGACGCCCGGTCTCGGAGGATACACTAAGCCCCCCTCGTTCCCCCCAAAGGGGGGATGAAAGGGGTGTGCTATTTTCTTTCATTTACGTATTGTTTGATTATATCTATTGTTCCTTCAATATCTCCGGGGGGGCTTACATATACGTATATTTATAGCTTGTCGGCGACACGAGCGTCTCCTTGATGACCCGCGGGATAATCCAGCGGATGAGGTTGAACTCACCGCCTGCCTTGTCGTTAGTACCGCTGGCACGGGCACCTCCGAAGGGTTGCAGACCCACGACGGCACCGGTGGGTTTGTCGTTGATGTAGAAGTTACCGGCAGCGTAGCACAGGCGGTCGGTCATCTTCTCCACGGCCATGCGGTCGCGTCCGAAGACGGCACCTGTCAGTCCGTAGGGCGAGGTCTCGTCGCACAGCTGCAGCGTCTCGTCCACCTTGTCGTCGTCGTAGGGGTAGACGGTGATGATCGGGCCGAAGATCTCCTCCTCCATCGACTTGAAGTGCGGGTTGGTCGTCTCGATGACCGTAGGCTCCACAAACCAGCCCACCGACTTGTCGCACTTGCCTCCAATAACAATCTTTGCGTCGGCAGCAGCAGCGGCATAGTCAATGTACGACTTGCACTTATCAAATGAGGCTTCGTCGATGACGGCATTGACAAAGTTCATCGGTTCGCAGACATCGCCCATCTTGATCTCGGCACACATGCGCTTCATGTCGTCCAGCACATCGGGCCACAGACTCTTGGGGATATACATGCGTGAGGCAGCCGAGCACTTCTGTCCCTGAAACTCGAAGGCTCCGCAGAAAGCAGCCGTGGCTACAGCCTTCTTATCAGCAGAAGGATGAACAAAAATAAAGTCCTTGCCACCTGTCTCGCCGACCAGTCGAGGATAGCTGACGTAGCGGTCGAGGTTCGAGCAGGCCTGCTGCCAGAGGCTCTTGAACGTGGCGGTACTGCCCGTGAAGTGGATGCCTGCGAAGTGCTTGCTTTGTGTGGCCACCTCGCCGATGAGGGCACCGCTGCCAGGCAGGAAGTTCACCACACCGTCGGGCAGTCCGGCCTCCTTGTAGAGCTGCATGAGGTAGTAGTTCGAGAGCAGGGCCGTGGTCGAGGGCTTCCACAGAGCAACATTACCCATGAGCACGGGCGTCATGCAGAGGTTTGAGGCAATAGACGTGAAGTTAAATGGTGTCACGGCGAGCACAAAGCCTTCCAACGGACGGTACTCCGTGTGGTTCAGCTGCATGTTGCCGTCCTTGGGCTGCATGGCGTAGATCTTCGAGGCGTAGTGTACATTATAGCGGAAGAAGTCGATGGTCTCGCAAGCGCTGTCGATCTCAGCCTGGAAGAAGTTCTTGCTCTGCCCCAGCATCGTGGCGGCGTTCATGATGGGGCGGTACTTCGTGGCAAGCAGCTCGGCCATCTTCATCACGATGGCAGCGCGGGTGGTCCACGGCGTGCGGCTCCACTCCTGCCATGCCTTCATGGCTGTCTCGATGGCCAGCTCTATCTCGGCTTTGCCCACCTTATGGTAGGTGGCTAACACGTGCTGGTGATCGTGGGGACAGGTCACCGTGCCGGTGTTGCCCGTTCGAATCTCCTTACCTCCGATGATGATAGGAATGTCGACGACAATGTTCTTCTGACGTTCCAGCTCTTTTTCAAGTGCAACACGCTCTGGCGATCCTGCCAGATAAGCTTTCACCGGTTCGTTGGCCGGTGTGGGGAATGTGATAATTGAGTTATTCATAATTTTAAGGTAATAGTGAATAGTGAAATATCTCCGCCAGCATACAGCGGGCGCTGCCACCGCCTGCTGTTTCGATGGTGTGGATGTCGGGGCTGATGATGCGAGTGTACTTCGAGAGGGTGGATATCTGCTCGGGTGTGAGCGACTGACGGGCCGTCTGGCTCATGATGAGTAGCTGTTCATTGTCGTTATGAAGCTCCAGCATGTTGCCTGCAAACTGGTACATCTGCTCTAAGGTGATGGGTACCACCTCCTTGCCGTTACCCTGTAAGTGGGCCAAAAGCTCCCCACGCTCCGACTCGTCGCGGACGCTGTCGAGACATACTACGGCCTGACGGGTGCCCACGTGCATCATGACGTTGGTGTGGTAGATCGGCGTGCCCTGCTCGTCAACACTATGGAAAGCGAAGTAGCGATAGCCCATTGTTTTTGCCCACTCTTCGAGAGCCTTCTCGTCGGTTCGAGGCGACAGACAGGCGTAGGCTATGCGGTGTTCGCGGTCAAGTACTAACGAGCCGGTGCCTTCGAGGAAATGGCCAGAGTTTTCGTACGGAGTGAAGTCCACGTCGCGAGTGTAGTGCAACTCACGAAATGCTACCCTCAGCTTTTTGCGCTCCAGCCGACGGTTCGGTGCGAACATAGGATAGAGCACGAGCGTGTCGCCATGGGTCGAGAAACAATTGTTCGGAAAGATGCTGTCGGGTGTCGGTGGCTCGGGCGTGTCCTGAAGTACGTCAACGGTGACCCCATTTTCGCGCAACAAGTCTACAAAGTCATCAAACTCCTTGATGGCCTGCTTAGCAACGACCTCCTCGCCCTCCTCGCTCTTTTGCTGGAAGGCATTGTTCGTGGCTGTCTGCTCGTTGAAGGCGAAGCGCGAAGGGCGCACCATCAGCACATGATTGGTCGTCTGTTTGTTCATGCTGCCATCTCTTCAAAGGTCGTACGGATAATTCCGATGGCCTCGCGCAGTTCCTGTTCGTTGATGCAGAGTGGTGGGGCGAAGCGGATGATATCGTCGTGGGTAGGCTTGGCCAAGAGACCCTTGTCCATCATTTTCAGACAGATGTCCCAGGCGGTCTTGCCGTTGATGGGCTTGGTGACGATGGCGTTGAGTAGTCCGCGACCGCGTACCTCGACGATGAAGGGCGAGTTGATCTTCTTGATCTCCTCGCGGAAGATGTGACCCATCGCCTCAGCGTTCTCTACGAGATGTTCATCGCGCACCACCTTCAGGGCCTCGACGGCCACACGGGCAGCCAAGGGGAAACCACCGAACGTCGACCCGTGTTCGCCAGGACGAATGTTCAGCATGATGTCATCGTCGGCTAAGCAAGCCGAGACGGGCAGCACTCCACCGCCCAGTGCCTTGCCAAGGATAACGATGTCGGGCCTGACACCATCGTGTTCCGAGCAGAGCATACGGCCAGTGCGGGCAATGCCCGTCTGCACTTCGTCGGCGATCAACAGCACGTTGTGTTCGTGGCACAGGTCGTAGCATTGCTTCAGGTAGCCGTCGTCGGGTACGAACACGCCTGCTTCGCCTTGGATGGGTTCGGCAATGAAGCCTGCCACCTCGCTGCCATACTCTTCGAGGGCACGTCGTAGTGCCTCCACATCATTATAGGGAATACGGATGAAGCCAGGTGTCAGCGGTCCGTAGTTGTCATACGAGCTGGGGTCGTTGCTCATGGTGATGACCGTCACCGTGCGACCATGGAAGTTGCCCTCGCAGCAGATAATCTTTATCTTCTCGTTGGGTATGCCCTTCTTCACAGCACCCCAGCGCCGGGCGAGCTTCAGTGCCGTCTCTACGCCCTCGGCGCCCGTGTTCATGGGCAGTATGCGGTCGTAGCCGAAATAATTGTGCATGAACTGTTCGTACTCGCACAGTGCATCGTTATAGAACGCACGACTGGTCAGACAGAGCGTGTCGGCCTGATCCTTGAGTGCCTTGACGATACGGGGATGGCAATGGCCCTGGTTGACAGCGGAGTAGGAAGAAAGAAAGTCGAAATACTTCTTTCCTTCGACATCCCACACGTAGATGCCCTTGCCCTTGTGGAGTACGACAGGGAGCGGATGGTAGTTATGAGCACCATACTGCTCCTCCAGGTCCATGAATTGTTTTGCGGTTTTAGTTGTCTCAGTTGTCATAAGGTCATTAGATTTAATAGTTGATTGCAAATTTAGCGAATAATAATGATACTCGTCTCAAGTTGTGAGATAAATAATGTTAAACAGACAGCGTGCATGCCAATTGATGGTCATGCACGCTGTCTGTAGGATGGTATAATGTGTTACTTCAGTCCAGCTTTCAGCCCTCGTATGACGGCCGAAGAGAAGCCGGCATGTTCCATCTCGTTGAGACCCTTGATGGTTACGCCCTGAGGCGTGGTCACCAGGTCGATGGCGGCCTCGGGGTGGAGACCTGTTGAGGTGAGCAGTTCGATGGCACCGCGCAGTGTCTGCAATACCACCTGCTTTGCCTCGTCGGCCTTGAATCCCAGCTCTACGGCACCCTCGCTTGAAGCGCGGATGTAGCGCATGGCGTAGGCAATGCCGCAGGATGCCAGAGTCGTGCCGGCAGCCAGATGGGCCTCGTCGGTGATGAGTGTGCCGCCCATCTCGTTGTAGATGTCGATCACGGTCTTCGTGTCTTTCTCAGAGGCGGTGACGGGTACGATGAAAGTCATCGATGCCATCTGTGCGATGGCGATGTTGGGGATGACGAGCAGCAGTGGCGGACAGCTGAGGCCCAGCCATTCCTGGATGCTTGCCGAAGCCACACCAGCAGCTACTACGATGAGAATCTGGCGTTGTGGAGCCAGCACGTCCTTAATCTGTCGCAGCACGGTCTCGACGAGCCACGGCTTCACTACAACGCATACGACGTCGGCCTTTTCGGCAGCTGCGATATTGTCGGAGGTCACGTTTACGCCTAACTGACGGAACTTCTCGAGCACCTGTTTGTTAGGGTCAGAAACGGTGATGTCCTCATTCTTGAAGAACGTTCCTTTTATCAGTCCCTCGACAGTAGTGCCACCCATGGCACCAGCTCCTATCACACTTATCTTCATTTTCAGTCTTCTTCTGGTTGTACTCTGATTAGTCTTTCGATAAAGTCGTCGGCATCTGCTTTGGTAAGACAGAGAGGCGGTAGCAGACGCAGGATGTTTTCTCCGGCAGCACCGGTGAAGCAGTGCTCGTGCTTGATGAGAGGCTTGCGTACAAACTTGTGGGGCATGTCAAGTTCGATACCAATCATTAGTCCGCGTCCACGCACTTCCTTGATGTGCGAGCTGCCTATGTTCCTAATACCTTCCATCAGGTAGTCACCTACGACGCGGGCGTTCTCCACCAGCCCCTCGTCCTCTATGACATCGAGCGTGGCCAAAGCGGCAGCGCAAGCCAGATGGTTGCCACCGAAGGTAGTGCCAAGTTGTCCGTATTCGGGGGCGAAGTCGGGGCTGATAAGCACAGCACTCATGGGGAAGCCGTTGGCGATGCCCTTGGCCACGGTGATAATGTCGGGCTTGATGTCAAGCCACTGGTGGGCGAAGAACTTTCCGCTACGTCCGTAACCGCATTGTATCTCGTCGGCGATGAGGGGCACACGATAGCGCTTGCAGGCATAGGCAAGCTTCTGGGCAAACTCGGGTGTAGCCATCTGCACACCGCCTACGCCTTGGATGCACTCAAGGATGACGGCACAGATGCCACCACGTGACAGTTCGCGAATCCAGGGCTCGATGTCGTTCATCGGCAGGAAGCGCACATGGTGGTTGTCATTGAGCGTAGCGCGGATTTTCGAATTGTGGGACACTTCGACAGCCAGACTGGTACGACCATGGAAAGCCTTTTCGCAGGCCAGCACACGCATGTAGTTGGGGTTGCGGAACGAAGCGAGCTTCAGCGCGTTCTCGTTGGCCTCGGCACCGCTGTTCACGAGGAACAGCTGATAGTCGTCGTAGCCAGAAATCTTACCTAACCGTTCTGCCAGTTCGCGTTGCAGCGTGTTCACCACCGAGTTGGAGTAGAATCCAATCTTGTTGAGCTGTTCCGTCACCTTCTTAATATAATGGGGGTGCGAGTGCCCGATGCTGATAACGGCGTGGCCGCCATACATGTCGAGATACTCCTGGCCCTTGTCGTCCCAGACCTTACACCCTTCGCCTTTGACGATGTTGACGTCGAAAAGCGGATATACGTCGAATAGTTTCATATTGTTCTTCGTTATTACGTTATTTCGTTATCACGTTATTACGCCTCTCGTTATGACGTTATGACGCTGTTATCATTTAAAAAGCGCTTGCCTTCAGCCGCAGACCTGCGGTCTCGTCGATGCCGAACATGATGTTCATATTCTGCACGGCCTGACCAACGGCACCCTTCAGGAGGTTGTCGATGGCAGAGGTGATGAGCAACTTGTTGCCGTACTTCTCGCAGTGGACGAGTGCCTTATTAGTGTTGACAACCTGTTTCAGGTCGATAGGAGCATCGCTGTAGTGGGTGAAGGCGGCGTCGCGGTAGAAGTCTTTGTAGGCCTCGATAATATCCTCGGCAGGAGCAGGTGTCTTGACTACAGCAGTACAGAAGATGCCGCGGGCAAAGTCACCACGATAGGGGATGAAGTCAATGTCGGCATCGAGGTAACCCTGTATCTGCTTGAGGCTCTGACGAATCTCGGCGATGTGCTGGTGCTGGAAGGGTTTGTAGATGCTCAGGTTGTTGTTACGCCACGAGAAATGGGTGGTGGCCCCTGGCTTCTGACCAGCTCCTGTTGAACCTGTAATGGCGTTGACGCTGACATCCTCCTTCAAAATATTCAAGTAGGCTGCTGGCAGCAAGGCTACCTGAATACAAGTGGCGAAGCATCCTGGATTGGCTACATGCTGAGCATTCTGTATTTCAGCCTTGTTGATTTCTGGTAGACCGTAGACGAAGTCGTGGTGTTCAGGAGTAATGTCTGTACTCCTGCACTCCTGCACTCCTGTACTCCTTAATCTAAAGTCTTGTGCGAGATCAATAATCTTTACGTTCTCGGGGATGGTATGCTCTTTGAGAAATGCCTCGCTCTTACCATGTCCAAAACAGAAGAATACCACATCGACCTTGTTGAAAGGCATCTCGTCGGTAAACTTCAAATCTGTATCGCCAATCAGACCTTCGTGGACGTCTGATACCAGATTGCCTGCGTTACTCTCAGAGTTGGCAAACACAATCTCGGCCTCGGGATGGTTCAGCAACACGCGGATGAGTTCGCCACCCGTATATCCTGCAGCACCAAGTATTCCGACTTTTATCATATCGGTAGCAAATTTTTTACTTTTCACTATTCACTTTTACCTTTCATTAGGGTGTATTCCGTAATATACGCGCAGCGGAGTGCTTGACACCTTGATGAAGCCTTTGGCCTCGTCAGCAGTCCAGCCGGTCTGGGTCTCGCCATACTCACCGAGCTTCGACTTCGTGAGGTCGTTGGCAGAATCAATGCCCACTGTTTCGAAACCGTAGGGGCGCAGCTTCAGGATGGCGGTGCCGGTGACGTTACGCTGGCTGCTGGTCAGCATGGCCTCGATGTCAGGCATCACAGGCTCTAAGTACTGGCTCTCGTGCAGGAACATGCCGTACCAGTTGGCCACCTGGTCCTTCCAGTACTGCTGCCACTTCGACAGCGTCGACTTCTCCAACAGGCGGTGGGCCTCGATGATGAGCTTTGGTGCAGCAGCCTCGAAGCCTACGCGGCCCTTGATGCCGATAATGGTGTCGCCTACGTTGGCGTCGCGACCGATGGCATACGATGCGCCAATCTCCTCAATCTTCTGGATAGCTTTTATGCGGTCGTCGAACTTCTCGCCGTTCACACCGACAATCTCTCCCTTGTCGAACTCAATCTTCAGCAGTTGTTCAGGCTCCTTGGCCGTGACATGCTTCAGATAGGCCTCCTCGGGCAGGCCCTGAGTCGGGTCAAGCAGTTCGCCACCACAGATAGAGGTACCCCAGATGCCGACGTTGTAGCTGTACTTTAGCTTGGTGAAGTCAGCAAAGAAGCCGTGTTCGTTCAGGAAGTCCACTTCCTCCTTGCGGGTGAGCTTCTTGTCGCGGGTCAGGGTGATAATCTCCACGCCGGGAGCCATGACGAGGAAAGTCATGTCGAAGCGTATCTGGTCGTTGCCGGCACCTGTAGAACCGTGGGCAATGGCGTCGGCACCTATCTCCTTTGCGTAGCGCGCGATGGCGATAGCCTGGAAGATACGCTCCGACGAGACCGAGATAGGGTAGCAGTTGTTACGCAGCACGTTGCCGAAGATCATGTACTTCAGCGACTTAGCGTAGTACTCCTGCGTCACGTCGAGCGTGACATACTCCTTCGCGCCCAACTTGTATGCGTTCTCCTCGTTCTTCTTTAACTGCTCGGCACTGAAGCCTCCGGTGTTGGCGCAGGCGGCATAGACCTCATAACCGTCCTGTGCAAGTTTCATTACTGTGTAACTGGTGTCAAGCCCACCAGAAAAGGCTACTACTACTTTCTTCATATTTTTTCTATTCACTATACACTATTCACTATTCACTATACACTATCCACCATCCACTATTCACTATCCACTATCCACTATTCACTATCCACTATCCACTATTCACTCTCCTCCAGTTCCTCTAAGTGGCGGATGCGGGAAAGCACTGTTTCGGGAATCTTTGCAGGCAATTGTTCTGTGGGGTCGAACAGCATACCGGTGCAAATGCAATATTTACGGTCTGTGCGGTGAAGTACATCGACGTTGATGCAACCCTCGCAACCGCGCCAGAATGACTCGTCATCGGTCAGCTCGGCAAACGTTACGGGTTTATAGCCCAGTTCCGTGTTCATCTTCATCACCGCCGCACCGCTGGTCAATGAAAAAATCTTAGCGTGGGGCCAACGGGTACGGGCCAGCGTGAATGTCATGTCCTTGATACGCTTGGCCAGGCCTAAGCCGCGGAAGTCGGGGTGTACGATGAGTCCGCTGGTAGTTACATACTGCTTGTTGCCCCAGGTCTCGATATAGCTGAAGCCTGCAAAACGTCCGTCGCTCTTCCTCAGGGCGATGACAGCCTTGGCCTCCTTCATCTTCGTGGCTACATATTCGTGGGTGCGCTTGGCGATACCTGTGCCGCGCACCTTGGCAGCCTCGGCAATGGTCTCGAGAATCGTGTCCACGTAGATCTCGTGTTCGGGCGCGGCAACAAGCACTTCTATTTCTTCTTTCTCCATAGCTTTTAGTTGTTCGATTGTCTTCCCGGCATAGCTTTGTTCAGTGCCTCGATGACTTCCTGGTGGGAAACGCCCTCCTTGATGACAAGGAAGATGGTGTCACCTCCTGCCACCGTGCCTAAAATCTGGGGCAGGTTGCTACGGTCGATGTTCCATGCCAGAGCACTGGCATAGCCTGTATGGGTCTTGATAACGGCCATGTTTCCAGAGAAGTTGATGCTTACAAAGCCTTGCATCTGCATCATCTCGCGGATACTGGTGTTGTTCGACACCCGCTTGTAAAGGGCATCGTTGGGTAGCACGTAGACATAGTTTCCTCCCATAGTGGCTGCTTTCGCTACCTTCAGTTGCTTCAGGTCACGGCTCAGCGTGGCCTGTGTCAGTTTGAAACCCTCACGCTGTAATGCTTGGAGCAACTCTTCCTGGCTTCCCAACTGCTGACTGCTGATGATGAGCCTCAGTGCTTCAAGTCGGTCGTTCTTTACTTTCATTGAATCTTTCTATGTTGGTATATTTATGCGTTATCGGCTGCAAAATTAATGCATTTCTTTTATTCTGCCAAATATTTCTGCATATTTTCTGTAAAATTGTCATTTATTTTAGTATAATAGTTCAAAATTGGTATGAAACAGAGCGGCACCTGTCGCTCTGTCGATGCGATAGGTGCCGCCTAAAGACCTAAATTTGAGGTCGACTGTTACTTCAACACTTTCTTACCATTGATGATGTAGAGGCCCTTGCGTGCGTTCTGCACCTTCTGACCTTGCAGGTTGTAGATGGCGTTGCCAGTGTTCTGCTTGGCAGTTACCTCGTTGATGGCAGTAGCTGTGCCGTCACCCTTATAGATAAGCGATACGTTGTCGACGCCCATCCAATTGGCTACAGCCACGATTTGCTCCAGACCAATCTCAATCGTATTGGTGGTGACGTTGGTCTGTACCTCATAAGCAGTGGGTTCACCGGTTGTCAGCGGTGTCAGGTCTGTGTTGGCATAGACATACTGTGCGGTTGCGTCGAAGGTATTGACGAATGCACAGATCTTCAGTGTATATAAACCGTTGGGGATGTCCTCGATTACCTGATACATCTTACCAGTGAAGGGATCCGGGTTCCAGTTCTCAAAGAAGAAGCTGTTCTCAACACCGAAGGCACCATGCTGGTTGTTGGCGGTTGTCTGGTTCTGTGCACCAGTAGTGCTCTTCCAGGGAGCGATGACTCCATTAGTGTCGAACGTGCCGTTAACCACGAAGTTGGTCTCGATGGGGTTGTCTTTGCTGGCACCCTCAACGGCCTTGGTGTTTACGGCGAGGGTAACAGGATGCAACAGCTCGGCAGCCTTGGCAGCAGCTTGTTCGGCGGTAGTTTCAGTGCTGGCCATCAGGGCCTCGGCCTCGGCGACGTCGTAGTCTGCGCTGTTGGCCTTGGCGATAATCTCTGCCAGTGCGTCGTAAGAAGGCTTGGCTGCATAGAACGGCGGGATGGCAGCCTGTGCAGCGGCTTTCGTCTCAGCAGCAACGATAGCTGCCTTCTCAGAACCAGCTACGTTGGCGTATGCCTCGTAGGCTGCAACGGTAGCAGCAATGCCCTTCCAGTAGGTGTCCTGTGCGTCGGCATCGGCCTCGGCTTTATTGCTCACCTGTGTAAGGCTCTTAATCTGGATGGTGTGCCAGTTGGTGCCCGGGGCAATCTTCTTCAGACCCATGCGGAGGGTACCATCGCTCACAACGACGTTCTCCAAGGTAACGATGTTGTTCGTGTTCACCCAGCCTTGGTCAAATACGGGGATGGTCTTATCCACATCGCCGGCATAGACCACCACACGACCTAACTGGCCATCGATGATGTCGCTGGTGAAGCCACGACCTGAAGTGAAGGAGGCGTTGGCATAGAGCTCAACCTTGTAGGTACCATTCTGCAGACCCTCTACAACCTGATAGAGTACGTCGCCCTCGATGATAGCGGTGGTAGAGGCGTTGTACTGCTCTTTCTGGGCAATGTCTTCAAGGGTCACAGGGCCACCCACGCTGCCCTGCTCGCTCAGCCAGTTCTCGGTAGACACCTTAGCAGTGCAGTCGACGGGCTCGAAGACGGCCTCTAAGAGTTCGATCTTAGTGACGGTCAGGTTGCGTCCGCGTAGATAGATATTGTTGCCAGTGCTCAGCTTCTCAATCCAGCTCTCCTCAACGGTGAACGAGTAATCCTCGGTATCGAGTGCTACTTCGCCGTTTTCAGCGATGATGCTCTCGTCGGCAGCCAGCAGAGCCAGCTCACCAAAGCGCTTGATGTCGCGCATCGGAGCCTCGGCACGTGCCTCCTCAGCAGCAGGTTGCAGTGTTACCTTGATTACGTCGCCTGCCTTCACGAAGTCCTTGAAGTAAGCGGTATTCAGCGAAATGCTCTCGTATTCCTCAACAGGGAAGGCCTTTGTGCCGCTCCAGATCTCGCCGTAGGCAGGTTCGATAACAGGCATCTCTACGTCGCCAGTCTTCTCAATCCAGATGTAGTCAAACTGTGTGTTAGCTGAAGAGCTTGCCAAGACGCTAATGGTCGTATTGGCATTCAGTACGTATTCTTCGGAAGCTATCTCATTAAGGTTAACAGCTCCAAATGATGCGGCAAATACTTCATTACCGATACCGAAGTTCACGGAGAGGTCACTGTATGAACTCTTTGATGTAAAGATACCCACGTGGAAGATATATTTTCCGGCAGGAAGGGTGGTGATAACCACATCGCCGTCAGAAATAGCTGCTTTAGCATTCGATGCACGGACAGGAATATTGTCGTTGGTGACTACGGTCATGCCCTCAATCTCCTCAGCCTCGGTGTAGAATACAGGATTCTCAACGTCTTCTTTCTGTGAATAAGTGACCGTTTTTGTAACATTGTCAGCTGATAAAGTAACCGTCGTGCGATATTCCTTGTTATCAACATTTGCCATATACAGTTTGCCCTCAGACAATTGATAGCGTGGATAGCCCACTCTGGGGGTCTCGCCTTCGAATCCAGTGCCAGCGGCAAGTGTAGCTCCCAGATTGCTGACGACAGTGTAGTTATAGACCAGGGCATCGCGATAGATAATGTTGACTGCCGTAGTGCCGTCAGCGGCAATAGTCAATTCTCCTGCATTGTCGCTCTGATAAAAATATTTTTGGGTATTGTCGGTATTCCAAAGAGGCTCTTTGTCTGCGGGCAGCAGTACGATGGGATCGCCTATTGCGCCCGATCGGGTGGCAGCCTCCTTGATGGGAGCGTTGTTGCTGTCCAGGAAGTTCACGGTATAGTTAGCCTGCTCGCGCTCATCTTTGGTTACGGTGATGACTAGATTGTCAATCAGGGCCATTTGAGAGTTGTTGATGTAGCCGAAAAGGTCAATCTGTGTACAATTTGTTGCATCGCTGTTCCAGAAGCTGATTGGGCTCTCACCATTGTTATACAACTCAGTGCCTGAAGCCTTGTCAACGATGGAATAGGTGTAGGTCTTTGCTGTCTCGTCAACTTCGACAGTCACCTTTAGCCATTTCTGTGTAAGAGCTGTGAGAAGGCCTGTATTGTTTGTTCCGTTAATATAGCCGACCGATTTCTCAGTACCCAGCATAAAGATAGTACCTTTGTTGTTGTAAGTAGTTTTGCTGCTGTTGCCCGTATTGCCACGTACTGAAGCATCGCCAATACTGAAACGGCTACGTGCGCCGTTACCCAACACGCAATCGAACTCTACTTTTACCTTGGCGGCTTGGGCGCAAAGCGAAGAGAAATCGTAGTGTGCGAAGCAATAGCCGTTTTGGGCGTTGTTAGCACCAGTGAACCTCACGGCTTTACCGTCAAGTTGAAAAGTGTTGTCGTAGATGGTTTGATCTCCTTCAACAACGTTCACACCTATACGCGAGTCAGCAGTGAACAGGGCATTGCCGTCCTCAAAATCGTAAGTGGTTACCGTTTGTGCCATTACTGGGAGTCCCAGTAATGTAACCAATGCTACGAGCATCGGTCTTAGTAATTGTTTTTTCATTTGATTTGTTTTTTTAGTTAGTATATAAAGATGATTAGTTGCGTTGTTCGTCAATAGCGATAATACGTTGCAAATATACAAAGAATTATTTATCCGACATAGTAAAATGTCAGAAATTCAAGTGTAAAAATCAAAAAAAACGTCTTTTAACACGACAGTCCCCACTCTTGGGCAGGAGTGGGGACTGTTATAGAAATACGGATATCACTTCAGCACGCCTAACTCACGTCCAACCTTGATAAAGGCCTCGATGCACTTGTCGAGCTGTTCGCGGTTGTGCCCAGCCGAGATCTGCACGCGGATGCGGGCCTGGCCCTTCGGCACCACGGGGTAGTAGAAGCCGGTGACGTAGATGCCTTCTTCTTGCATCTTCGCAGCATAGACCTGCGAGAGCTTGGCATCGTAGAGCATCACGGCGCAGATGGCACTCTGCGTGGGCTTGATGTCGAAGCCGGCAGCCATCATCTTCGTGCGGAAATACTCGACGTTTTCCACTAAGCGGTCGTGGATGTCGTTGCTTTCGCCCAACATCTTGAATACCTCGAGCGAAGCGCCGATGATGGCGGGAGCCAACGAATTACTGAATAGGTAGGGGCGCGACCGCTGGCGTAGCAGGTCGATGATCTCCTTTCGGCCGGTAGTGAAGCCACCCAGTGCTCCGCCAAACGATTTTCCGAGCGTGCCAGTATAGATGTCCACACGACCGTATGTCTGGAAGAACTCACTCACACCGTGGCCTGTCTTGCCTACTACGCCTGCGCTGTGGCTCTCGTCGACCATCACCAGTGCATCGTACTTCTCAGCGAGGTCGCAGATCTTGTCGACCGGGGCAACGTTGCCGTCCATCGAGAAGACACCATCGGTGACGATAATGCGGAAACGCTGGGCCTGGGCTTCTTGCAGGCATTTCTCCAGCTCGGTCATGTCGGCATTGGCATAGCGGTAGCGCTTGGCCTTGCATAGACGCACACCGTCAATAATCGAGGCATGATTGAGCGCATCGCTGATGATGGCATCCTCTTCGGTGAAGAGCGGTTCGAACACGCCGCCATTGGCATCGAAGCAGGCAGCATAGAGAATGGTGTCTTCGGTCTTGAAGTAATTGGAGATGGCAGCCTCCAGCTCCTTATGGATGTCCTGCGTGCCGCAGATAAAACGCACTGACGACATGCCGAAGCCACGGCGGTCCATCATCCGCTTTGAAGCCTCGATGAGTCGCGGATGGTCGCTCAGACCCAAGTAGTTGTTGGCACAGAAGTTCAGCACTTCCTTGCCTGCCACCTGAATAGCTGCCCGTTGCGGGCTCTCGATGAGTCGCTCTTCCTTGTAAAGGCCTGCCTCACGAATCTCGCTGAGTGTCTGAGCGAGGTGTTCTTTCATTTTTCCGTACATAGTTTTAGATTTTAAGTGAAACTTTGTGGCAAAGTAAGTAAAAATTTTCGAGATATACAATTTTTATCCAGAAAAATTGCGTCCATATCAGAATTTTTTTGTTAATTTGCAGCACCTAAATCTAAAATCTAATTGTTGTATGAAAAATGTGCTGGTGATTGGCTCTACGGGACAGATTGGTTCTGAGCTGACAATGGAACTGAGACGGCGCTATGGATGCGACCATATTGTGGCTGGCTACATACCCGGATGTGAACCGAAAGGCGAGTTGGCCGAGAGTGGCCCAAGTGCTGTTGCCGATGTGACCGACGGTGAGGCCGTGTCTCGAGTGGTGCGCGAACATCACATTGATACCATCTACAATCTTGCGGCCTTGCTCAGCGTTGTGGCCGAGCAGAAACCGCGCTTGGCCTGGAAGGTGGGCATTGACGGGCTGTGGAATGTACTGGAGGTCGCACGCGAGGAGCATTGTGCTGTGTTCACGCCCAGTTCTATAGGGTCGTTTGGCTTGGAGACCCCACACGAGATGACGCCTCAGGACACCATACAACGGCCCCGTACCATCTATGGCGTGTCGAAGGTGACCACCGAGCTGCTTAGTGACTGGTATTTCCATAAGTATGGCGTAGACACGCGCTCCGTGCGTTTTCCCGGCATTATCTCGTATGTAACGCCTCCGGGTGGTGGCACCACCGACTATGCTGTTGACATCTTCTATTACGCTGTGCGTGGCGAACGGTTCACCTGTCCCATCAAGGCAGGTACGCGCATGGACATGATGTATATGCCTGATGCCCTGCATGCTGCCATCAGTCTGATGGAGGCCGACCCTTCGCGACTTATTCACCGCAACGGGTTCAATGTGGCAGCGATGAGCTTCGACCCGGAGATGATTTATAACTCCATCAAGAAGTTGTGCCCGTCGTTTGAGATGGTCTATGATGTGGATCCGCTGAAACAGTCGATAGCCGAGTCGTGGCCCGACCAGATGGATGACTCCTGCGCCCGTCAGGAGTGGGGCTGGAAGCACAGGTATAACCTGCCGGCAATGACAAAGGATATGCTGGAGAAGTTAAGGGAGAAGTGATTACTTTTCACTTTTCCCTTTTCACTTTTCCCTTCTCACTTTTCCCTTCTCACTTTTCCCTTTTCCCTTTTCCCTTTTCACTTTTACCTTCTTAATGATTTCCCCATCGTAGGTGTTGATAGCGAAGCTGATGCTGTCGGCATGGACGTTTTGAAGCGGAATGCTGAAATACGCGCGTTGTGAATAGTGCTCGGGCATGCCGCCCTGATGGTGGTATAGCCGCAGACGCTGTGTGCGGGTGCTGTCGCTGTTCACTACAATCGAGTCGTCGGCCACGGCTATCAGGTGGTAGTTGTCTTTAGACTCGGGCTCTCCTGTCATCAGGTAGATGCACATGTTGAGGTATCGGCCAGTCTTGCTCACCCAGGCACTCTCGAAGCGCACGGGATCTTGGCGTACACCGTTTTTGAACGAGTCGAGCGGCAGGATGACGGCTGTTGATATCTGTCCGCAATTGATGGGTTCTGCGCCATTTTCCACCTTATTATAATATAGTAGGGCGCGGTATGCCGAGTCTGTCTTTTTAGCCCATTTAGCTTCGAATGGTGGAGTGAGCGACAACTTGTTGCCGTTGTCATCGATAACGTACGACAGCAGTTGCGGACTCGTTGCGTAGGCTTCGACCAGCTCGGCCTGCATCAGCGAATAAGTACCGGTGCCCTTGTCGTAATAGTCATATTCGCAGGCAATACTCATCGATACAAGGCTGATAATTACCGAAAGGGTAATCATCTGCCATTTCCGTTCGTTCCTTTTCTCGTTCTTCATATTACTCACTATTAACTATCCACTATCCACTATTCACTATCCACTATCCACTATTCACTATCCACTATTCACTATCCACCATTAACCATCCACTCTTCCCTTTTCCCTCAAATAGTTGCGCAGTGGATTGGCATACATCGTGAGCATGCACTGGCGCAGGAAGGCATCGTCCTTGTTAGGGATGCTGATCTTGGCAAGCTGTCCCGACAGGTATTGCTCAAAGCGCTGACGGTCGGCCTCGGTATAGTGGCTGTTGTTCGACGACTGTCCTTCGAGCATGTCGAGGGCAATGTAGTTGCAGGGGTAGAGGCGGTAGTGACGGTGTATCTCCTGATCCATACGCTCGGCCACAGCAGCAAAGAACTCCTTCTTCGGCAAGTCCTTCAGTTCGCCGATCCATGTGTTGATGGGAGCGGCGCAGTGGTAGTGCACCCGACCTTTGTAGCCGAAGATGCCGGTCTTCATGTTGTCCAAGTCGTCCTGACGGCTTTTCTTGAAGGACGGGTTGTCGCGCTTCTGTTGGAACTCCTGTGCCTTCAGGTAGTCGCATGGGTCGTACTCGTAGCTGATAGTCAGCGGCACGATGTTCAGTTCGCTCAGGTCGCCTCCCATGGCCAGCATCTTCAGCACGGCATCCTGTGTACGATCGTCGCTGTCTTTGGCGCGTCCCTCGCGCTGGGCTATCCAGATGTTCTCTTTCTTCGTGTTGACGGCATAGTGTATGTAGCTGCTCATCAGCTGACTTGACCGCAGCATCTCCTTCGGCGTGAGACCGCGACGCACGGTGAACGCCTTGTTCATCCTGACGAGCCGCTTGATCCAGGGGTAGATGAGCAAATTGTCGCCGATACCAATCTCTATCGTCGTAGGGTAGCCGGCCTCAAAGAGTAGAACGTCGAGAAAGGCCGAGTCCAGCACGATGTCGCGGTGGTTCGAGACGAACGTATATCGTTGGCTTAGTTTAGAGTGTAGAGTGTAGAGTGTAGAGTTCTTGCCTTGCAAGCGTCCTTCGGCCGAGCGTGCTACCGCATTTCCTTTGGCGTCATTTCCCTCTAAGTTGCTGTCGTCTAAGGTGCAGCCGTCGGTGTGCTTGCGTATGATGTGCTTCACCACGGGCTTCATGAATCGTTTCTGGAAGTCGAGCGGTGTCTTCACACCCGTGAACGCTAAGCGCAGCAGTCCGTTGCGCACCGACTTTGGCAGCCAGGGCACGAACCCCTTCATAATCACGTTGAACTGGCGGTCGTTTATAAGCCCCTCGAACGCCTCCTTCATCTCGTCAGCGTTATATGGCCTTATTTCGTCGAAGTCCTTCTCCATAGCGGTAGCAAATTTTTCACTTTTCACTTTTCACTTTTCACTCTTCACTTTTCACTTTTCACTCTTCACTTTTCACTTAGAATTGGTTTTCCACGATGTCGGTGAGCACTTGGCTCATCGTCATTCCGGCGGCGCGTACCTGCTGCGGTATGAAGCTGGTGGCGGTCATGCCCGGTGTGGTGTTGATTTCGAGCATCGAGATGTCGCCCTTGGGCGAGATGATATAGTCAATGCGGATGATGCCGTTGCAGTGAAGGATATCGTAGATAGCCGACGTGAGTTGCTGGGCACGCTGGGCTTGCTCCTCGGGAATGCGCGCAGGCGTAATCTCCTCTACCTGGCCGTTGTACTTCGCATCGTAGTCGAAGAACTCGTTCTTCGTAACTACCTCGGTGACGGGCAGCACAACCGACTTCTCCTTCGTCTTGTAGCAGCCCACGGTAATCTCTGTACCCTCAAGGAACGACTCGATCATCACCTCGTCGCTCTCCATCATCGCTTTGCGAAGGGCGGGAGCCAGCTGGTCGACATTCTTCACCTTCGACACACCGAACGACGAACCGTCGCAGGCGGGCTTCACGAAACAGGGCATGCCTACGGTCTCAACGAGCTTCTGCTCGTCGAGCAACGACTCCTGGCCACGGCGCACCAGCACGCTCTCGGCTACCCGTACGCCATAGCCGCGAAGGTATTGGTTAAGCACGAACTTGTCAAATGTCATGGCCTCGACCAGCACACCGCTGGTGGAGTAGGGCATGTGGATGAGGTCGAAGTATCCCTGTAGGATGCCGTTCTCGCCGGGAGTGCCGTGGATGGTGATGTAGGCATAGTCGAAGAGTCGTAGCTTACCTTGTTCACGGAACGAGAAGTCGTTCATGTCGATGGGGGTCATTGTGCCATCGGGTAGCTGTACCTTCCAGTCGGTGCCTTTGATGTCTACGATATACACATTGTAGCGCTCCTTGTCGAAGAAGGAGTAGATGCCCTGCGCCGAGCGCAGTGAGACATCATGTTCTGAAGAGTCACCACCGCAAACAATGGCAATGGTGCGTTTTTGCTGATTCATATATTTAATGGTTTATCAATTCACAATTCTCAATTCTCAATTTTCAACTTTTAGCCTTCTTCGCCACTTCTCGATAAGTGCCTGCAGGTCGTCTGGCCACTCGCTGCTGAAGTCCATCTGTTCTCGGGTAACAGGATGGACAAAGCCCAGGGTGCGGGCATGCAGTGCCTGACGAGGACACAGTTTGAAGCAATTCTGGATGAAGGCCTTGTACGAGGCCGTACGCTCGCCGCGCAGCAACTCCATGCCTCCGTATTTCTCGTCGGCAAAGAGTGGATGGCCTATATGCTTCATGTGGGCGCGTATCTGGTGTGTGCGGCCGGTTTCCAAACGGCACTCCACGAGTGTGGTGTAGCCGTAGCGCTCTAAGACGCGCCAGTGGGTCACGGCAGGCTTGCCTACATCACCGCCAGCCTCAAAGACCTGCATGCGCTGGCGGTCGCGCGGGTCGCGACAGATGTTGCCTTTGATGCG
>Ga0256407_10001742_pt1 | contig 44364 bp, 34 predicted proteins | sample RumenRJG_04DNA_FD_193489 | JGI IMG/M metagenome (GOLD analysis project Ga0256407, IMG submission 193489) | Bovine rumen microbial communities from Lethbridge, Alberta, Canada - RJG_04 | ecosystem: Host-associated > Mammals > Digestive system > Stomach > Rumen | place: Canada: Alberta...
GATTAATCTAATTTTATTATTTTATTGTTCTTAAATGCTTGATATAAATTTGTTATATTTCTATTTGAAAATATTTGATGATTAATGATAAATTAAGTAATAATTTATAGATTAATGAGTTTTCCCGATGCTGTTGGTATTGTGCGATTTTTTCGCAGGTTTGCTTCAGTAAGATACGTTGATTTATGCCTTATTGCAATTTTTGTGGAAAACATTTACAGGGCATGGTAATCAATTAAAAATTTAAATCACTAATGTCAAAATTATGACAGCCCTTATTAATAATCTGAATATCGTTTCTAAAGAAATTCGGAATATTTACAGTATATGACTTCCTAATACTTGTTTTATCTGAATATTTTCCTAAAAATAAACAGCAGATATCCTTAATTTTCAGATTGTTTTTTTCAAAAACTTCTACAATGTGTTCTCCTGATCCGGATAACTGTTTTTTAACTTTTTTAGAAGGTTTATTGGTGGATAATTCGCATAGGATTATTTTATATTCCCCATCAATGTCATTTTTATCGATAAGAATACAATCTGCAGAACCAATATCATGTAAATTCAATGCTGTTTTGATTTCATCGCCATTTAAAATTAAATAATTACTTAAATCACCATTTAATTTGCACCCTTCCTTGCATTCACTTCGAAATACATTTGCTCTATCAAAACGTGAATCAGAATTATAATGATTCATAATTTTAGTTTCCATTGAATCACCTTAATTTATAATCAACAATGTTTTCGGTTTCATCGCATAAATCATCGATTACTTCATTAAAGTTTTTATCATAAAATCCTGTGAAGTTAATTGGAACTTCGAATGGTGAAAATGTATAATCCTCACTTTGTTTGAAATGATATAATTTTATCTTTTCAAAATCAATTATTTGGTTTTTAGAGTAATTTTCATGATTTTCAAAGAATTCATCTTTAACATTTCCCAATCGAATATAATTATTTAACTGTTCAATAATATAATCGCTATGAGTTGTCATTATAATATTTAAACCCATATTTATAGCTAAAATAAAATATTTAACTAATATTCTTTGATTTTTTGGATGGAGATGAGCTTCGGGTTCTTCAATAATTAAAGTATCATTTTCTTTTAGAATATACTTTAAATATAAAATTAATGGTGTCATTTCACTAATGGATGAAGATGCTTGGGATAATGGAATTTCCAATCCGTCATCACGTTTATAATAAATGTCTTTTAAAGGAGTATCATCATCGTTAATGAAAATTTCTCCTCTAAATAATTCATGCTCAAATTCGCATGCCAAATCATGGAAATATCCTTTTTTTCGGGTTTTGTTAATTTCTAATAACTTTTGAGCAAATCTTTTTTGAGTATTTGAAAAAGTAAATTCGTCATCTAGATTTTTAGATAGGGATAATGATAGATTTTTACTTATTTCAGTTTTACCTACTGGAATATAATGAGATTTCTCATTAAAATAAGTATTAAACACTGCTTTAGATAACTGGGAGTAAAATAATAGGAAAACATCTTCAACCTTTAAATTTTCATCCACTATATTTTTTAAAAGCATATAATTGATATTTATAGTTATTTCATCCTGATCTAGTGAACAGCCAAAAAATTTTTCTTCAAAATTACCGAATTCGATTTTAAAATCTTTAGGTAAGTTTTTTAAACTAAATGAATCGCTATATGTTAATGTAGTCTCATTATAGGATAACTTGAATGATTCCTGATTGAATCGGATTAATTCATTTATCTCTGTTTCAAATAATTCTCGCATATTTTCTTCAACTAATGAAGCATAAACCAAACCAATACCATATTTATAAATTGGATTAAATTCACTAATTGGGATGCGGAGAGGTTCTGAATTCAATGTTGGTTCTGAATTAACATAGTCTCTAAATTTAATATTAAACTGTTCAAATTCTTCATCAGGTATATTTTTTAATAATGATTCACAGGCCAAAAACGATATGTCTTTTTGCAAATCTTTATTAGATGTGTTTATTTTACTTAAAAGATTTTTAAATGAATGAATTGCAAGAGAAACATAAGTTTTACCAGAGTTATTTGGACCAATAAAAACAGTTAAGGGTTTAACTTCAATTCTGGCTTCCTTGATTGGTCCAAAATTTTCAATTTCCATTGTGTTTTTTCTATTCATGTTAATCTCCTAAATTTTAGTTATTATGATTATATTGAACAGGAAATATAAATACTTACCTTTTATTGATCGAGTTTTAATGTTTGGAATTTCTGCTGTTACTGAAATCTTTCAGAAAATCCTGATTGTAAAATATATTCTCTATTTTTATATATAAATTATTATATATTTGATTTAAATCATATAAACTTATATATGATGTATTTTTAAGGTCAATTTTACAAAATGGGGGCAATTTTTATTTTTGAATAGTTTAACCGAGTTTTGTATTTTTCTAATAGAAAGATGCGTAAGAAAAACATTCCATGGCCTGGATTTTTTCTTCATCCTGGCAAACATTATTAAGGTAATTGCGGTGATAAGGTTGACTAATATATTTTCTTCTGTTGATGATGGTGGTTGGAGTAAAGTTGGTCATCATTCACTGTTGATTTTTTCAACAACTCTTGCCACGGATTCATTAGCCAATTTAGCGGAGTATTTTTTAAAATACTCATCATCAGTCACATAAATGTTGTCAATGTCTTTTGATTTGAATATCACAAGATTCATCTCCTTATCATTAGTTAAAAAATTTTATCCCATATAACAATTAGGTTTTCGTACTGATTTGTGGATTTAAGTAATGTTTAAAATAATCTTTTTTCTTTTTCCAAATAATTTAGTCACTTTTTGAAATGATTGCAACATCAATGTTACTCTTTACACTTTCCAAATTGTTTGAAGCTATTCTTTTTAAGGAAGTGGTATGGATTAATGGTTTTGTCATATTGCCCGATTCATTTTTTGTCAATAATCCAATCGAATTTACAATGGGTGCACTAAATTTTTCCTCTAAATTTTCAATGTTTTTCATAAAATCTAGGGAAAGGCATTGGCGATTATTTAGAAATTCATTGCATATATTTGAATATTTTAATGAGTATATGGGTAATTTGGGGTGTTTTGATGAAGGGTGTAGGATGCTGTGTGATTTTTGCAGGTTTGTAATAAAAAGCTACGGTGGTTGAAATCAATTAGTGGTAAGGTCAATTGGTTGTTGTGTATTGTAATTTCTGTTAAATTTTGTAATTTAATTTTCACAAATACATTAAATCACTTGGTTTTTTTTCTGATTTCTTTAAGTTCACGGGTTTTTCCTACTTTTTTAAGAATGTATTCGAGTTCATATGTTGTCAAAATGATTCTCAATAGATCTTTTGTTTCTACAGGTAATATGATAATGTCATCATGCATGAGGATATTGCTTCCTCAACAACATATTGGATTGTGGGCTTGTCATAAGCAGGTAGCATTTCCTTTGGTTGGGCTTGTAGCAGATGAAATATGGATCTAGTTTAATATTATTCAAGATAAATTTTTTTAAAGTAGTTAATTTTATCAGAATACTTATAATTAATCGACACCATATAAAACAATGCAAGTCTAGTGTAATCAATCAATGTATCAATGCCATTTTTAGAAATATAGATATTTCCTGCATGAACAATTTTGGATCTGTACTTGTAAATATTATTTAAAAAGCTTTCTATGCTTTCTTGAGCTCCAGGATTTGAAATCAATTTAGAAACTTTAGTGGATATGGCTTCGGATTTATTTTCACTTCCATAAACAAAAAGAGTTTCCAGACAAATAACCAAATTTAAAAGTTTCGGATATAAATCAAAGAATTCAAGGTTATTCAATTGTGTGGGATGGTTTTTCTTAATTTTTGAATAATTGTTCCTTTTAACTGATAATGCTTCGCCAAACCAGTAGATTGATGTTAATAATCTATTTTCAAATTCAGATTTGGGAGTTCTATTGAAAAGCGTTGATAAAACGTATAGTTCATAGTCAATGTCTCCGGTGTCTTTATCAAAGTCACATCCAAAATTTATGTTTTGAAGTTCAAATCCCTCTGAATCAAGATTATCAGAACTGAAAATTACATGATGCCTATATTCTTGAAGGATAGTATCTCCATCCAAATTAAAATTGCAGTTGTGTTCGTGTAATAACGACTTCAGTAGGTTTAGTGCAATTTTTATTTCTACCTGTGACTGTGTAATCGCATACTCTTTTGAACCGTAAATCTTTGTTTTAGCATAAACATTATTATTTTTAAAGAATTCTTCACCAATTAGTTTGGCATTTGCTTCATTATATTTTTTATCATCTGGATTAAACTGGAAAATGGTGACTTTGCCCAGTTTTATCGATTTTGATAGTTTCAAGTTGGCAACATGAAAAACGCATTCATACTCTTTAAATTCTTCATTAATTATTTTTTTAATCATATCTTCAAATTCAGTTAGTAATTTTTCACATAATTCGTTAAATTCACTTTTAGGGGAAGTTAAAGAATTATTTATTTGTAATTCTTCTAGGATAAATACAATATTCTCTTCAAGAAACTTGATGGAAAAATTATTGTGAATTAATGGATTCTCATTAAGTTCAGTGAGGATTAATTCAATAATTTCATTCACACTTTTATTTCTTGGAAAAATAGTCTTATGTTGGCTGCCTGTTGAGAAACGCACTATTTCTCCGTTTTGAATGTGTTTTGATGCTTTCAAACATCTTTTAAAGTTTTTTATTATAGTTTTTGTTTTAAAATTTATATTATTCATGTGTTTGTAGTTATTATGTTGGTTTGGAACGATTGTTTTAATATATTAATTAAATAATTCTAAATTATAATTTTTAGGATCATAGTACTGTTTAATTAATGGTTGAGCATATATTTTTGTTGTGTATTCAATTTTTAGATAATCACAACATTCCTTTAAATAATTGGCTATTTTGTTTGGATCTTTTTTGGTTTTTGTTTCAAATTCAATTTCAGCTAATTTTTTTAGCATTCTTTTGTTAGGTTCATCTAATAAATCTAATAATTCTTTATTATTTATCAAAACACCACAAATTCCACTTATTGTCCAGTCAAAGTTATTATTAAGAATTATTAATCTATCTACTAAAAAATTTTTGCTAATTTTTTCATATTCTTCTTGTGTTTTCTTGTTGACATCTTCCACGATATTTTTTAAATTTAAATATTCTTTATAACATTCATCTTCATTAAAACAAGGTGGAATATATACTTTTTTAAATAATTCTTTTAAATTAGTTATGATATTAATGTTTATCAAATCATCAAAATCTCTATCGCAGAATGGATGAATTAAATGTTCTTTATTTGAAGAATAATAGGATATTAATGAAATATTTTTTAAATCATTTTGATAGTTGAACGCATCGTCTTCTTTTAAAAGGAAATATCTGCTGTGATATTGTTTAAATAGTTTTTCAAATATTATTGAGTATCTAACGATTTTATCATCATCCCAATTGGTTAAGCATTTATAGATCCATAGATTAATGTTTTCTTTCATTGTCAATCCATCGGATGTCTTTAATTCGCCAAAATAGTCACTTTTATTCATTATATTTAAGAAAATTAATACATTCGAATAGTAATTACTTAAAACAGGTATTACTTCTTTTTTAAATAAAATTTTGTCTAAAAAGTAAATTTTATCATTTTCTGAAAGTTTACTTAATGCTTCTGTTAAAAACAGATAGGTCTCTTCATTATTGGGAATTGTGTTAAAATACTTGTAGATAATTGATTCAACATTTTTTGTTTTTATATCATTTTCAAGAAATTCAGTACCATGAATGCCTTTTGGAAATTCAATTATTGGTTCTGCTACTAATCTAGGTTTTCTGTTACTTTTTTTCATTTGGTATAAATCTATTTCTCTTTTTTTACAGATATCTTTTATAATTTCCTTGTCTTTTTCTTCAGTAAAAATACCTAAATAGATTGCTTTTGGTTTAGGTAATTTTAAAAATTGCTTTTCACCAATCTTTTTACTCAAATTAATTAAATAGGAAAATTTTGGTAAAATTATTCTCCATTCTTTTTCATATTTCCAGTCAAACGTCTTTCTCAAAAAAGGTTCAACAAAAAAATTATATGAATCAGTATCAGGCATATTCAGCAGGTCTTCAGTATGTTCTCGATAATCATTTTTGTCTAAATATTTAGTTTCATGGCAAAATTTTATATTATTTATAAAACTGTAATCATAAAAATCATATTCGATACATATTCCTTTATTTGAATCTGCATAATGGGACCACAATGTATTTAGGTTATTTTCTTCACTAAATGATAAAACAAAAGTGTTACTCTTTAATTTTTCAATTTCTTTTGATAAAAAGAATTTAATTGTTTCTTTTAGACTTTCATTAAATTTTAATGAGAATTCATCAAATTCTAATTCTGGATTTATCATGTCCTTTTCTTCATAAACCCATTTTTTTAACTCTTCTTGTGGATTTTCAGAATTTATTATTTTTTTATATTCTGAAGGGTTAATATTTTTTTTAATTAAATGATCTTTTAAAATTTTATCAATTATAAAATTTAATAATGTTAGCTCATTGTAGGTGATATGTCCTTCAAAAGCATCATTCAATAAGTTATATGTTGGAAGAAATATTAAATCAGTTTTAATTAAATCATAAGTATATTCATTTAATGTTTTGTATTTATATAGTTCTGTGGGTATTTTATTTTCTTTTTCCATTTTTTCACCGAATATTTTTAGGAATAATTCATATAAACAATTTTTCATTTGAATAATGAATTTATGCAACAGATTTATCATATTCTCATGGTATTATTCATTGCAGTTTTTTAATTATTCTTGCTTTTATAAATCTATTTTATTTGAAGTTTTAAACGGTTTTTGGGAGAGTATCCCTTCAAGATAATCATCATTTAATAAATTCAGAATCTTTTTGACATCCTCAAATTCATCTAAATGAAGCTCTCCATTTGATCGATTAAACTTGATATTTTCAATTTTCTCTTCAATTTTCCTTATATTCTCTTCAGTTAAATAGTTAAAATTCTCATTATTCAGTATCATATATAATTTTTTCAAACTTCTCTGATTGTTTTCAACTTTTGAAAATAACTTCTTAACATCTAATTTTACCGATTTGTCAGTTCTACTTTCAAATTTGTCTAATTTTTCTTTTATCTCTCTTCTAAATTTTTCTTCAAAACCGAATATTTGTTCAAAATAATAATTGTGGAATATAAACATTATAGGATTATCCTCTTCCAATGAGCATATGCAGTCGATTTTATTCTCTAAAGGCAATAGAGGTTCATTAAATTTTTTTATATTTTCGCCCACAATTAATTTCATTTTATCATTTTCCAAAAAGGTTTTATTACGTATTTTTTGGAAAGCCAATATTTTATTTTCACCATCATCCATTACAATGGCAATTGTCCATAAGCTATGTCCTTTGGATAATTTTGTTTTGGAGTATAATATTGGATCTCTTTCGATATCCTCTATAAATTCAGATAATCTCTGTAATTCATCACATTCAATTTTTTGAACAATATGTTTGCCATTAATGAGAGGATTATAATCAATTGGATCTTCTGTTTCTTCATTTGTAATATAATCATGAATTTGATTATGTATGTTAGTTTTTAACTCTGAAAGCATTTCCAGGTCAGTTATTTTTGTTGAAAATACTTCGTAATCAATCTTACTTTTTGCTTTTGAAAAAAGATATAAATTCACATGTTTTGGTTTTATATTATATACTTTTTCTAAAATATTATTCATTATCATCACTTACCATATACACTTTTGTACTAAGTTGTTTGGCTCCAATTTTTTTATTAAGTCTTCTGTTAACATCAATTTGTGATATTAAAAGAATATTGGTATTTTTTGAGTAAATTTTATAAAAATTATATCCTGAAAATATAAATAATGGATTTATATATAAAATCTCTGAATTGATGTAAATCATAAAAATTATTATGAATATGACAATGCAGCATAATAATTCTTCGGGGCTTTTAATTGAAACGAATGAAAAAAAGTAGGGTACTAAATAAGTTAATATTATGTCATTTTTCTCATCAATTCTATTCACATCAAAAAATTTCTCAGTTTCTGATTTTGAATTGTTAATAATCTTTTTGAAATAATGGATTAATATGATTATAACTATTAAAATTATAATTGGAATAATTGGGATGGGGATAGTTAACTTTAAATAAGGTATCTGCATATTATAAATTAATTTAAAAAAGTATTTGATGCCTATAATTATAAATAATGGAATATATGCACTTAAAAACAATATTGACTTTGTTAAATCAATTTTTTTCAATATTGTTATAATGTTTAAAGTCATATGTTTTAAATTATATTTTTAATTTAATATAATATATTGTATTCATTGTTGTCAAATTCTTTCTTTATGATGTGAGGAGTGCTGTTTAATATTTGAGGGGTGTTGTTTTAGGTTTTGATTTTGTAGTTCAGAACACGTACTTTAATGTTCTTCTACAAATGTTCTTGATGTCATTTATAATATAGTTTTATTTGAATATCCTCATTATAAATAAATTTAGAGAGCATTTGGTCATTTGGGTTTGGAAAGTGAGGCATTAACCACAATGTTTCGTAATTCATCTAACTCGCTCGATTTTAGATCTTTCGTGATGATTTAAAATTTTTCACTACTTGTTTTATTAAAATACATTTTCGCCGCCAACATCTTATTTGATAAAACCTGCTTTCAAGCATTCGATGCTTTGATTTTGAGGCATAAAGTTTAGAAAGAAATATTAATAATTGCAACATGTGCATGCACACACTTTAAAACTGATGCTTTTTCAAAATACCTCATTTAAAACTTTAAAGATTGAGAAGTTTATTTTCCCATCATCACTGTGGGGGCTTGTTTTTGGTGGGTTTGATATTCAATGGGAAAGTGTTTTTAAGCATGAAAAACTAAATAGCACACAAATAGTGTGTTAGCTTGTAATTTGCACACGATATTATTGTGTGTGGGGACTATGTTGTTTTTCCTTAGATTTTAGTTAAATGTAATTTTTCATATACTCCACCAAATCATCCCGGGACTCATTCTCATCAAGTCCAAATTCAATGGATGTCTTAAGCCACTCCAGCTGTTTGTAATATCATAGGTTTTTCCTTTGAATTGGACTCCGTATATTGAATCCAGTTTTTGAAGGCATCTGTAAGCTGGATTTCACCTCGACACCAGGTTTGGTTTCATTAATCTTGTCAAATATGTCTGGTGTGAGTACATATTGGCCCATGATTGCAAGGTTTGATGGCGCCTTTTCTTTAGGTGGCTTTTCAACAAGTTCTTTGATTTTATAGATGTCTTTTTCTACTTCGCTTCCGCTGAGATTGCGTATCGCTCCACCTTTTCGAGTGGGACCTCCTCAAGTGAAATCGCTGAGGAATTGTATTTGCTGTAGACGTCAATCAGCTGCTTTGTGCATGGCACGGGTCCTTTTGTGATTGAATCTCCTAAAAGGACTGCGAAAGCCTCTCCTCCGATGTGTCTTTCACCGCACCTGATTGCATCTCCCAGGCCCTTCTGATCTTTTGCTGACTAGCAGATGTCTGCAAGGTCGGTGATTTTTCTGATTTGTCTAAGTTCACGGTCCTTTCCCGCCTTCTGGAGGTTGTATTCACGTTCGTAGAATCTGTTAAAAATGATTTTCAATTAATCTTTTATTTTTTGCCGGTGGTGATGGATATCACCTATTCCTAAAGTTATTGCCTATCAACTAAGAGTATTTTAGTCAATACAAAGTTAATTATAGTATTTTGATTAAAATATTATCATGGAAGATCATATTCAATTTATAACAGAAAACTTCAAAGAAAATAGCCCTAATATCACTGTATCAACATTCAATCATCATAATGCATTTAATTCATTTGATTTTAATGTAATCGATTTTAATAAGAAATGTTTATGGGATTATGATACTATTCGGAATGAATATAAAGCAGATTCTCTTTTAGATTCTTTAAAAGATAGTATATGGGGGGCTAATGATAAAACAAAGTTTATTTTTTTGATTCCTCAAAATTTAAAAATCGATGTGGATATTGTTAATCAAGATTATTTAAGCAATCATCGAGATTTAGTAGAAAATTATTTTCATCAACTATCTGCAATAAATTTTTCATTAATTTTGGGCAGTAATACAACAAAAATTGAAAATAATGGGGTGAGTGCAGACTTTTATTTTAAAAAATCAAATTTGTTTGAGATTATTAAAACCAATAGCAATGGAGATGCAATAATAATTCAAAAAGATAATTTTATTTTTACAACATTACATATAACTGATTTATCATCATTAAATTTTTTAATAAACGAAATCAACATGTTTAATAAAAAAATTGAAGCTCCTGTTTGGTTAGATGATTTTAAATTTTTTAGAGACCAGGACCAATTGAACTTAATAGAAATTTATGAAAATCAGATAAAAAATATTGATGAAAAAATTAGTGTTGCAAAAGGGATATTGGAAGAGAATAATAAGTTCAAATCTGTTTTGTATACAAATGAGGATGTTTTAGTCGATGTGGTTTTTGAAATGTTGGAAGAACTATTGGATTGTGATTTATCTGGCTTTGTGGATGTTTATGATGAAGATTTCTTCATTGAAAAAGGGGACATTTCATTTATTGGAGAGATAAAGGGCGTCGGTTCCAATGCAAAAAATCAGCATTTGTCTCAATTAAATGATCATTCTGAGAAAAAAGGAGATATGTTAAAAAAAGAGGGTATTGTTCCTAATTTAAAACAAATTTTGATTATTAACACATTTAGGAATATGCCTCTTGATGAAAGGCCTGAAATTGAAGAAGAAACAATAAATAAGGCTAAAAATATGTATGGGTCGTTGATTATTAAAACAGTTGATTTGTTGAATCTTTTTGAAATGTTTAAAAAGGGTTTTTTAACATCTGAAGAGATTATCGAACGCTTTAAAAATGATGTGGGTTTATTTAAATTATGATGTATGGAGTTAGAATTATGGTACAGTCAATAAAAAGAATTAAATTTAGTGATGATGTTGATTTAGAGTTATTTCATAAAATTAAAAAATTTACGCTTAAAAAAACTGATTTTGGTGAAGTAAAAATTTATTATCCGAAAGAAAAATATTTTGATGAGGATTTTATGTTATTTACTCCGGACAACAATGTTGTCCTTTCACTTTATTATAGTGATGAATATTCATATAAATGTTTGGTTGCCAGACTCATGGACGGGTTTGAAAAATTGGACCCTGAATGTGAGTGGGATACAAGTTATATTCCGCATGTTTTGATATTTTTCGATGAAGATATTGATTCTGATATTTTTTCTAATATAATTAATAAAAAACGGGTTGATGTTGGATATGGAACTATATTGTCTAGTATGAGTGATTTGGATTCAAAAAATATAGTTTTTGCAGTTTTTCGTATGGTTTGTCAAATGAATAATTTTGATAAATTGTTGTGTGAAATTGTATCTGAAATAATGGAGATTAATCCTAATTTTGAGATAATTGTGATGTAAAGGGAGTATGCGGTTAAATCAATGAAGTAATTAAAATTTTAAATTTAGTCCTTAGTTTATTAAAATATTAACAAGAATTCATTTTGTGTTATTCAACTATATGATGATCTTTTAATTCTGTGTATAGATGTTAATCATGATTTGCCTTTGATGGTTGTATTTAAGTTCGTATGGCTTGTTTTAAATTGTATTTAATAGGTTTCTTGTCTGTCTACGATATATAAATTAGGAAGAATCAAAATCTATGTCAAAATCTTCACCTAAATTTTCAAGTTCTTTAAATAATCTTTTTGTTCGAGCTTTAACAAAATTATAATTATGATTAACATGTTGCATTTTAGAATTATAATCTGCATCGTTTCTTTTTTCACGAAGATCAAATAAAAGTCTAGATATTTTTTTACCAATTAATTGTCTGTTTAAATAATGATTGTCTCTAAAAATTTCGTAAGTTTTTTCATGAACTTTTGAAGATTTAGAAGTCATAATCTCTTTAAGTTCATCATCATTGCCCCATAATCGATGGTCAATTATGTAATCTCTACAAGTGCCAAATGCAGAATAATAAAATCTACTAATTCCACTTCTTAATTCAGCAGGATTATTTGAATTAGAATAAGAATCTGCAACTTTATAGAATTCAATCCACTTAAATTTATCTTCAGAATTCATTCAAACTCCACGGATAATAAAATATTATCTAAAAAAACATCTTTATATTTTTTAAATAGTTTTTCTTCAAGTAAGTCTAGTTGGTTACTTGCGGATAATCCATCTATTTTAGTAAAAATTTTTATGATAATCCATTTTTTATCAATAGAATTATTTTCTAAACATATTTCTAAATTGGTTGTATTAAAATATTCTTTGAGATGATTAGGTAATTCTCCAATAATACTTAATAATTCATTATTTAAAATAAATGAAATTAAATCTTCACGATTAGATTCAATGTTGAATGTTGAATTTAAGAACAGTTCTAATTTTTTACTTCTTTGTAAAAAATCACCATAATTGATTTTTGCATATTTGGTTGAAACTGCAGTATTTTCATTTTTCATTTTAAATTTGTCTGCAATTTTTAATCTATTGGATATCCGATGAATTTTAAATGGGTTATCATTAGACTGGGTAACTGTTCCGTTCATTCTAATTCACCTTTTAAATCTTTAATTAAATATTCTTCAATACTATCCATAAATAATAATTTGATAATGTTATGCATTTCTTTAAAAATTTTAATTAAATCCTCAATTTCAGTTAAAGACGAGGTATAACAATCATAATCTAAAACAAAATCATTATTTATTTCAGTATTTGGATAATTTAAATTAAACTGACCATATGTAAAATCTAAATTATATCCATTAATTTGATATTCTGATTGAGTTAAAGCTCTCATTAATTCTAAGTTAGTATTAATGGGATTAAAATTATGTAATTTAGGATTAATCCATTTATCCCAATTACTTATTTCTATTTTGGGTGAAATTTCATTAATATATCTTAATCCAATTTTATTTACAGTAGGGACTCCATATTCTTTTAATACTTCAATAATTAATTCAATGTCATTAATTAATTCTTTATGGGTTTTATATTTTGTACCATCATAAGAAATGGCAATATGATTCATTGATAATTCTATGAACTTTGATTCATCCTTGGTTGTATAAGCCCATATATTATTTTGTTCAATATTTTCAATTTCTGGATTTTCAACTGAAAGTTCAACTTTATTCTGTTGAGCAATGCCTTTAGATTTATTGAATTCCTTCTTGATAATATTTACAAATTTATCAGGATTAGCATCTGTCCCAATTAAATCACTTATATTCCTAAAATCTACTTTAAAAATAATTTCTTGTAAATAATTTTTTTTAAAATCGGAACTACTCATCTTTAAATCCCCATTCATTAATCTAAAGCAAAATTTTGAATAATTATTATGTTTATAATTATAATTCTAAATGCATATAAATTTTGCTAGTCATAATTTTTATCTAAAAGAGATGCTTCTTGACCAACAACTAATGATATGTTTTCGCAGAAACATACAATCTTTGTGATTTTTTAAAAAACTTTGTTGTTAAGCCGAACTAACTTGTGTGTAAAATGTTTTTTATTTCATCTACATTACCTTGTGCAATTCCTTAAAACCAATGAAATTAATCTATCAGATTAAAATAAGATTAATTTTAAGTGAAGTTTTAACGTCAACTATCCGTTTAATCAACTCCACCTTCAACCATTGTCATATCTTTTTTGCATCTAGATGTAGCTTTTCATGTAATCTACCAAATCATCCCTGAACTCCGCATCATCCAGCGCAAACTCGATTGATGTCTTGAGCCATTCAAGCCTGTTTCCTATGTCATAGGTCTTTCCCTCGAATGTGACTCCATATATTGAATCGAGCTTTTGAAGTGCATCTGTGAGCTGGATTTCTCCGCCGACGCCGGGTTCGGTTTCATCAATCCTATCGAATATGTCCGGTGTCAGGACGTATCGGCCCATTATTGCAAGGTTTGACGGTGCCTTTTCTTTAGGTGGCTTTTCAACAAGTTCTTTGATTTTATAGATGTCTTTTTCGACCTCGCTTCCGCTGAGATTGCGTATCTAATAATATATAAAATTAAAGGAAAACTAAACATAAAATTAGAAAAATAATGGCTTCGTGGCATGCCCTCAATTATTTGTTTTCAAATGCTCTTTAAATAAAGTTTAATATAATAATTACATATTATGTATTAGGTGTTATGATGAATATAGTTGATAGATTCATTAGTGAAGTTTCTGGAGAATTGGAACACTATGAATATTACACTTTTCGATGGGATTCTTTTGAGAGAATGTTTGATTTTGAGGGTGTTTTCGGATATTATGATGACGAGGGCGACTATTTAATGTATTCTAATTCACTTGATGAATTGTTGTATAAGGCATTTAATATTGATCAAGATAATTGTGTTAGATTGGTTGAGTATATTTACAATAAAGAGAAGTTAAGCTTTGATTTTTCCGATATAAAGAATTACATTAATGGAGAGGTTGCAAATGATTTGGAATTGCTTGTGCACAGTTGTGATGATTTAAAGGTATTCATTAGTTACTCTAGTGGGGATTATGATAAAGCTGAATCTGTTTATAAGATGTTTGATGAAGCTGAAATCGATTGCTTTTTAGCAAAACTCGATTTAAAAGGTGGCACTAAATGGAATCCTATAATTCTTCAAAAACTATTGGACTCTAATGTATTTGTTTTGATGCTCAGTAATAGTTTTTCAGATTCTGCATGGTGCAATCAAGAGGCAAGTATAGCATTTCTACAACAAGAACTTAATGATGCAACATTGATTCCAGTTTCCATAGATGGTACAGTATCGTATGGTATTTTTTATGATGTACAATCAATTAATTTTAATGATTTTAATTCATTAGAAGAATTTGTGGATTTAATCGATAATAATTCCATTTCATTTGAAAATGTAATTAAAAAAATTAATGTAAAAAAATTCAAGGAAGTTGATGATATTATTAATGAGTTAAGAGGTTCTGCCAGTTTTTATCAGTCAAATCAGATATTCATTAAATTAAGTTCTAAAAAATTATCTTCACAACAAGTTGACGAAGTAATCAGCATAGCACTGAATAATGATCAGGTTTTATATAGTTTCAATATTCATCCATTCTTATCGAAAAATATCAATAAATTTAGAGAGGAATTGAATAGTGAAAATGTTAAACAAATAAAGGAATGTATAGACTTATGATGGAGGAGTTGTATGGGAGAATATTTTGAACCAGGATTTAAGAAAGAAGCTTTTAATTGTCCATATTGTAATGTTTATGCTCATCAAAAGTGGAGATATCGTTTATTATTATATAATAGTTCACAAACGTCTCATCAAGAACATATGTATGATCAATTGGGAATTCAGGGATGGTCAACTTCAACATGCAGTCACTGTGGAAAAGTTTCATTTTGGCTAAATGAAAAATTAATTTATCCTAAATCATCAATTGCACCATTACCTAATGAAGATATGCCTGAAGATGTAAAAGAAGATTATTTGGAAGCAAGAAATATTGTCAATGATTCTCCGAGAGGAGCCTGTGCACTTCTGAGATTGGCATTGCAGAAGTTAATGCCACATTTAGGCGAAAGTGGAAAGAATTTAAATAAAGATATTGGAAATTTAGTTTCTAAGGGTATTTCCGTTGATATTCAAAAAGCATTAGATTCTATTCGAGTAATTGGAAATAATGCTGTTCATCCTGCTGAATTAGATTTAAAAGATGATGTTGAAACAGCTACATTATTGTTCCGTATTCTTAATTATATAGTTAATAATCAAATTACTTCTAAAAAGGAAATTGAAATGTTGTATGATGGCTTAGATAAAGATAAAATTAAAGGAATTGAAAATAGGGATAAATAATTTTTTTTATAATATGGCTAAAATGGGTGTGGAAAATGTTAGGTTTATTTTCAGAGCGTAATAAAGCAAAGGATATTGATGAAGTATTTATTTTTGATGAACTTCCTAAAAAACTTCGAGTTCAATTCATGTTTATTGTTGAAGATATTTTGGATAAACATGATGATTATTATGAGTTTCATAAAGCATTATGTGAAGAGTATGGAAAAATTACTTTGAATCCAAAAAATAGTTTAGGAAATTTTGATAAATCCACAATTCTTGGTTTATTAACTGATGATGATTATGATATTAATGTTATTTTTGACATTGTGGAATTGGCATTACGATTTCATTCGTATAACTTAAGAGAGGAGTATAAATTTAACTTGGATGTTGGTTCAGAAATAATGGGGGAAATGATAGATAAAGTTAATGCACGTTTTAAGGAATCCTCAGTAGGATATGAACTTGTTAATTATGAAATAATTCGAATCGATTCTGAAGCCACATTTAATGAAATCATCAAACCGGCTATTAATTTAACAAATAACAAATTATTTGAAAATGTAAATTTGGAATATACTGATGCTATCAAGGCATATCAAGAAGAAGATAATGAAAAATGCATTAATAAATGTTCAAAGGCTTTTGAAAGTACGATGAAAATTATTTGTGATGAAAATGGATGGAATTATAATGATAAAGATACTTCAACTAAACTTATAAGTATCTGCTATGAAAATGAGTTGATTCCTAAAAAATTGCAATCTGAGTTTAATAGTTTAAGGGGATTGCTTGAAAGTGGAATTCCTCCTGTTAGAAATCATTATTCTGGGCATGGAAAAGGTGGAGAAAAAATAGTTATTGAAGATTATTTGGCAAGATATGCATTGAATATAACTGGATCTTGCATAATCTTTCTAATTGAAATTAGTGGGTTATGAGGAATTAAGTTAAAGTGTATTCAATTGTCCAATAGTTATCTGTTTTTATATCTAAAAATATGATGCCACCATAAATCTGTGTGTAAATCTTGCGGATTATATTTTGTTATTAAACACAATTAACTTGTGTCTAAATTGAATTGTAAAATATTTTTTCATTTTACATTACCTTGTCCAATTCCTAAAAACTAATGAAATGATTTTATTAAATTTAAACTCGACTTAATTTAGGTGAAGTTTTCACGTCAACTATTAGTTTAGTGGACTCTACTTTCAAGCATTGCCATGTCAAATTCATTTCACTTTTTCATTTTATTGTTATCAAACCAGACTAACTTGTGTGTAAATTCAGTACCTGATTTTTGAATCCTTAATGCTCATCCACTTCCTGTCCTTGTCTGATAGGATTATCTCATCGATTCCGTCCAGTGGCCAGTCGATGGCGATGTCCGGGTCATTCCATATGATTCCGCTTTCATCTTCGCCATGATAGAATTCGGTGCATTTGTATGTGAATTCCGTCTCATCTGAAAGCACCAGAAATCCATGTGCAAAGCCCGGCTGGATGTATAACTGTTTTTTTGTTGTCTTCGGATAATATTTCACCGTACCATTCGCCGTAGGTTTTTGAATCTCCCCTGAGATCGACTTCAACGTCAAAGACCTCTCCTATGATTACTCTGACCAGCTTTCCCTGTGGGTAGTTGACCTGGAGGTGAATGCCTCTAAGGTCTCATTCTGTTGATTTTTAGATGTAAGGGGTCAGAATACAATAACTCCGAACACAAGGTTGAAATTTTCTTTATAGGACATTTAAGTGATTTTATAAGGGTTGTCATCTACTTTAGGGACCATACAGTTATTATGAATTTTTTTTAAAGGTAAAATATAAATGAATAATTGCCTAAAGGATTAAATAAGATAAATTATATTATTTTCTTAAAATAAATGATATGATATACTTATCATAATGTCTTAATAATGGTTTTATTATGCTTAAATTATGGATTGAAGAAAATAAAATTGAAAAACCTGATTATCCTGATAAAATGGAATTTTATGAATTTCAGGAAATATTAAGAATTACTGATGAAATTAAAAAGGATATTTCAAAACGAGTTTTATTTAGTTTAAAAAAACCGGGTTATCTTAAGTTTAAATTTAATAATTTGACTTCTTATGAGATTAAAAAATATCTCATAAATTCAGTATTGCCTGATAAATATGATCAATTTAGTCCTCGAAAGTCTACTTGGGGCGAAATTGTATCAGCTGAGATATTAAAAGTGTTTAGAAAACATTTAGTCCCAGTTTATAAATTAAGATATAAAGAAAAGAAAGATTGGGCTATGAGGGGGGAGGCAGATGTTCTTACTTACTATTTTGATGAGGGTTCTTTAATCATAGCATTTACAGAGGTTAAAACAAAAGCAAGTAATGAAGCGGTTTCTAGGTATAGAAATGAAATGCAAAAAGCAGAAAGTGGATTATCAAATAATAATGTAGACGAACCAGAAATTTTGGAATATATATGTCAAAGATTGTATGATGAGGAAAAATTTGATTTACTTCAAATATTTGATGATGCATTTAATAATCCTGAAAGTTATAAAAAAGAGTTTCATATTTTTATGATCATGGAAAAAAGTAGGTGGGGAGAGCCAATCATCGATTTTTTTAAAGAAAAAAGCACTGAACTTCCTAATTTAACTATTAATATTGTTTTAATTAATTCTCTAAATGAATTGATTGATGAGACTTATGATATTATTCTTGATATTGCAGAGGATGTAGTAAATGATTTCAAAGAGTGAATACTTAAAATCAAAGGAAAGGGAATTAAAAGAGATAAATTTATCTGAAACATTAAAAAACTGTTTAAATCAAACATATTCGAAGAAAAATGGTGCAGAATTTAATGAAACATTTATTGAAAGTTATTTATGGAGTTATGCTCTGTACATGTCTTCAAAATCTTGTTATTTATTGGAAGATGATAAAAATAATGAAACGGCTATTGCATCTTTAAAAATGGCTGCTGAAATATATGAAAATTTATATTATGTAAGTGAAGAGTATGACAAAGGTTATTCTTTATTGTTATCAAGTTTATGCTATGACCTTTCCGGTTATCAAGCCAATGCAAAATGCTTGATAGATGAACTAGAAAAAGAATTAGATTATTATTCTTTAAAAACTGAAGATGAACTAAATAATTTAGAAAACTTATTTTTAAAAACTATTCAGCTATTTTTACAAAAGAAAATTTATTTGCTTAATGATGAGTTAAGTCAATTGGATTCAATCGATTTAAATGGATTGCATTCTTCTTATGAAAATTTTTTAAAGTATTATAATGTTTTGTTAATAAATCTCATAGAGTTTATTTTTGAAGGTGATGAAAGTTTAATAGAATCTATAAAACTTAATTCTCAAAATGCTTATAAATCTATTTTATATAGTGGAAATGTATTGATGTCTCATTTAATGCATCTTTTTAATGTAAGGCTTGAAATATTTTTTGAAAAGAATATCTGGACAAATTTGAGCAAATATGTTGATACTCTTCATCCGCTTTGGAACAAGTTCATCAAGTTAAAAACAAAGGATTACTATTCAAAATCTGAAATTAAAGATAAAAAAGACAGACAATCTATTATGGAGTTTTGGAACTCTCAATTAAATGCTTTAAATTCAAATATAATCGGTAAAAATCAGAATAATGAAAATTATATAATTAAAATGCCAACAAGTGCTGGAAAAACATTTATTTCTGAAATATTGCTGTTAAATTCTTTCGTTGAAAATGAGAATTCTAAAGCAGTTTATATGACGCCTTACATTTCTTTAACCAATGAAATTAATGAAAGTCTGTCTTCCCTTGAAAAATTAGGTTTTACCTTGTCAAATATGACCAAATCTTATGAAATTGATGAATATGAAAATCTATGGGTGGAAGAGGCGGATGTACTTATTGCCACTCCTGAAAAAATAGATTTGCTTTATCGAAACGAAAAAGAATTTTTTAATGATGTTTCAATAATCATTGTTGATGAGGGGCATATTGTGGGAGATAATGGTAAAAGATCAGTTTTAGTTGAGTTGCTGATTTCTAAATTGAAAATGAATCTAAAAGATACTCGGTTCATATTTGTATCGGCAATGATGACTGAAAATGATACAAGATCTTTATCACAATGGATTACTCACAAGGATGATAATGTTTTGGAATCACCTAAGATTAATGGGAAAGTTTGGGAACCCACTAAGAGATTAATTGGTTATTTGCATTATAGAGATGATGCTGGAACTATTAGATATCCTGAAAGAGAAATGTTTGTTCCGAATGTGATTAAACAAAAGATTTATTCGTATATTAATCCTGAATCTGGCAGGCAAAACATAAAAAAATTTCCAGGAGATTCTAAATCAGATATATCTGTTGCATTGGCATATAACTTAATATCAGAAGGAAATATTTTAATTTTCACATCTCAACCACAATTTTGCAAATCAATTGGCGAATCATTTTTAAGATTATTTAGACTTAAAAATTTAGTTAATGAAGAAATTAATATTAAATTTAAAAATAATGAAAAGTTAGATTCTTTAATCGTTTCGGAAAAATTATTAGGTAAAGAGCATGATGTGACTAAATGTTTGCATTACAAAATTGGTATTCATAATGGGGAATTGCCCGAGGAATTAAGAAAAAGTATAGAATCTGATTTTAAAAATAAAAAATTAAAAGTTTTAATAGCTTCAAATACTATTAGTCATGGAATTAACTTTCCAATAAAAAACACTATAATTCATGCATTAAATATGAATAAGGATGTGTTTCTTTCAAAAAGAGATTTTTGGAATCTGGTTGGTAGGACCGGTCGTGCGGGTAAGGAAACTGAAGGTAAAATTTTATTTATAGCAAAAGAACATAAGGATATAGATAGATTTAAAGAGTACACTAATGAAACAAATATCGAAAAATTAAATAGTAGGTTATTAGAAATTGTCAATGAGATTATTGCATGTTCTGATTCATATTTGGGGGATATCTATGTTCAAGATGAAATTGAGCCAATTTTATTTAATATTCTAATTGAGGAGTCATTGGATACTTTGGATGTGGAAGTTATTGAAAATACGTTAAAAAATAGTTTATTTTATATCCAATCGGACTCTATTCAAAAAGAATGTTTGTTTAAACGATTAAGACATTCTGGAAGTATATTTTATTCTGAAATAACTGATAAAAAATTAAGGGATATTTATTCTAAAACAGGTCTAACTTTAAAATCCAATCAAATTATTTCAAAGTATATTTTAGATAATTTTGATGATTTTGTTTGGATAATTCACTCTGATGATGAGGAATCTTTGTTGGACCATATTTTTGATTTGTTTCCAAGTTTAAAAGAAATGGATAATACTAAATTAAATGATAAAAAAGATGAAATAAATTTTTTTACAGAGAATAAAGATGCTTTAATGGATATTGTATTAAACTGGATTGATGGTGCAAGTATTGATGAGTTAATTAAATTGTGGGAAGGCTATTTTGGTAATGATAAATTACACTTTTTTTTAAGCAGGTCTCTACAGTATAATTTTTCTTGGGGAATACATTCTCTTTTAGAAATCTTAATTTATCATTTAAATGAAGAAAATGAGTATAAATTAGATGGAATAGATAATTTGCCAAATAATATTAGAAATTTCTCATCATATATAAAATATGGATTAAATAATCCTGAGGCTTGTAGATGTAAAAATTTCGGAATTGAAAATCGAGAAACATGTATTAAGTTAGTGGATGAATATTTCGATAAAAATGAATCGAATTGGTTTTTTAATATTGATTTTAATGATTTGAAGAATAATCAGAAATTCACTGATTCTGAGAAAAAAGAAATAGTTCAAATTTTACAAGAAAAAGATTATAATCATAAACAATTTGAGGATTTATTAGGGATATTGATAGAAGTGCCTTTAAATTCTGAAAAATTGGAAATTGGTTCTATTTTGTCTCTTGAAAGAGATTTGACTGATTATTTTAATTTGTATAAAATTGATTTAAAATATGAAAATAATATTATTGGAAGTTTGCCTATTGCTTATTCTAAATTCTTAGCAATTGAAATGGACTTGAATAAGGTCAATTTGTTTGCTGAAGTTGTGGATATTGAAGAGGATAATGTAATTATAATTATTGATATCTCTTATCTTACATAATTCAATTAAAATAATTGTGAGGTTTTATAATCTTAATAAATTAATTTTAAGTGAAGTTTTCATGTCAACGGACTGTTTAATCAACTCCACTTTCAAGCATTGTCATATCTTTTTTGCATCTAGATGTAGCTTTTCATGTACTCAACCAGATCATCCCTGAACTCCGTGTCATCCAGCGCAAACTCGATTGATGTTGGAGCCATTCAAGCCTGTTTCCTATGTCATAGGTCTTTCCCTCGAATGTGACTCCATATATTGAATCGAGCTTTTGAAGTGCATCGGTGAGCTGGATTTCACCGCCGACGCCGGGTTCGGTTTCATCGATTTTGTCGAATATGTCCGGGGTCAGGACGTATCGGCCCATTATTGCAAGGTTTGACGGCGCATTTTCTTTAGGCGGCTTTTCAACAAGTTCTTTGATTTTATAGATGTCTTTTTCAACCTCGCTTCCGCTGAGATTGCGTATCGCTCCACTTTTTCGGTTGGGACCTCCTCAAGTGAAATCGCTGAGGAATTGTATTTGCTGTAGACGTCAATCAGCTGCTTTGTGCATGGCACGGGCCCCTTTGTGATTGAATCTCCCAAAAGGACTGCGAAAGCCTCTCCTCCGATGTGTCTTTCGCCGCACTTGATTGCATCTCCCAGGCCCTTCTCTTCTTTTGCTGACTAGCAGATGTCTGCAAGGTCGGTGATTTTTCTGATTTCCTTAGGTTCTCCGTGTTTGCCTGCTTTTTGGGGTATATTCTATTTTTATATGATTGTTTTTAATTGATTTTTTGTTTTTATCGGTGATGATAATGTCATCTTGCATCCATCTACAACATATTGGATGCAGGATTGTCATAAACCTGCAGCATCTCATTGCATAGATAATTGCTTTTTTTGAGGCATATTGTACTTAACAAGTGTAAATAATCTATTTTAGCTGATAAAAGTGATGTATGTATAAAACTTCAAAAATTGCGTGTCTAGTGCAATCAATTAATTTATTTATATCTTCTTTAGATATGTATACTATTCCTGAATGCACAATTTTTGATCTATAGTTATATATTCTTTCTAAAAATTCTCTTATTTCATTTTCATATCCAGGATTTGCAATTAATGAAGAAACTTTAATAGATATTGCTTTAGCTTTTTTGTTATCATCATAAACAAATAATGATTCAAGTGCTATGATTAAATAAACTAATTTATCATATACTTCAAAAAATTCGATATTTTCTAATTTATTGGCATGGTTATTCTCAATTTTTGAAGTATGTTTGAATTGGGTGGAAAGAGCTTCACCAAACCAATAAATTGCTGTAATTAATCTGTTTTCAATTTCGAGTTTGGGTTCGTTTTTTAGTAGTCTTGATAAAATATATAGTTGAAATTCATCATATGTTGCATTATTATGGAAATTACATCCAAAGTTTGAGCTACTTGGAGAAAATCCTGATGTAATATTTTCATCTTTATTAATTAATACATAAAATCTATTTTTTGGATAAAGGACATCTCCTTCTATGTTAAAATTGCAGTCATAATCCGATAAAAATAATTTTAGCATGTTTAACACGATTTTAATCTTTGTTTGTGCTTTTGTTTGTGCATATTTTTTAGAACCGTATACAATTGTTTTTGCATACACTTCAGTTTCTTTAAAAAAATCAGTTAAAAGTTTTTCATTGATTTTGTCAAATTTTTCTTCAGAATCTATAGGGAATAAAGTCACATCTCCAAGCTTTATTTTTTTATCTAATTTTAAGTTTTCAATACGATAATAGCATTCAAATTCATCGAATTCGGTTTCTATGATATGTTTTATTTTATTTTCAAAAATTGTTATTAATTCTGTAAATAATATTGAATAATCATTTTTATTCATATTTAAAGCATTTTGTACATTTAAATGTCCTAAAATTGATATTATCTCTTTTTTTAAATCTTTTTTACTAAAATTATTATGAATAATTGAATTTTGCATCATTTCTGTGATGATTGCATCAATGTAGTGATGAGTATGTTTATTTCTTTTAAAGAACGGCACACTCCCTCCTATAGTAAAATAAATAGTTTCGCCTTCCTGTGTATGCTGTGAAGCTTTTAGGGCTTTTTTAAAATTTTTCATAATGCTTTTGGTTTTAAAATTTATGGAATTCATAATTATCTTGTATTTGTTGTATATATTTTTGAAAAATATTTTCTGAGGATTAATGATTATTTTACTTATTTTAATGTATTTATGTGATCAAACTAATTTTTTAATCTATTTTTACCATTATAAAACTTATCTAAATCTTCTTTTGTGTTCAATGATTTATTTTCATCTTCATCGAATGCAATTTTTATTTCAATGAATTTTATAATAAACATTTCAATTAAATAAGTATTTTTGGCAATATTGAGTTTTAATAAATTGTATAATTTGTTACTGTGTGCAACATCATTTCTAATATCATAAAGTTCATCTAAATCATCAGAATAATCATAAAGTTCTTTCTTTTTGTAATTCATTATTAAATTAAATCTTTCTTTTTTTGTTTCTGGACTAGTTTTATTATTAAATATTAATAATGACTCAAGTGATGAAATTAGATTAATTATTCGAATTCCTAGTTTAAAATAGGTATGATGTTCGTAGTATTCATTTGATTCAAGTGTCACTTCAATTACTTCTTCTTCATACATGAATTCTTTTTTAACTGATTCATAATACCATTGTATTGAGTTAAGCAATTTTTTTTCAACTTCTGCTAATTCATTTTTATTAATTAATTCAATAAGATAATTCAAATAATAATTTTTCATATTGTCTAAATTTTCATTTAAATCGAAATGCCGAGATTCAACTGTTCTTTTACGGATAGTATTAAGTTTATTTTCATAAAAACAATATGTGATAAGTTCAGAGTTTAAAGGCAAAACTTCCCCCATTATTCCAAAACCATTATTGTCATGAGGTTTATATAAACTAAAAATGGATAAAAGTTCATTAACTTTATTTATTGCTTTATCTTTTGAAGTTTCTTTAGTTCCTCTAGTGACTAATTTTACAAAACAAAAAGATTTTAATTTATTTATTGAATCTATAGCTTTTTTATAGATTAATTCATCTTTAACAAAGTGGTTATTATTTAAATAATCTAAAACTTCCATTTTAAAAGATTCAAATGAATAAAATGTCATAGATTCAAAATTAATTTCATCTTCTACATATATTCCCGAAATTGGTATAAAATAAGTCCAATCCTTAATCTCCTCATTCAATATGCTTTCAAATTCTTCGAATCTACTTTTAAGATTAAATTTAATTTCATTTATATCTGAATCTATATTATAAGATTTTATTATCACTTCTCGTACAAGCTTATCAAAAATAAAGTTCTTAGGAAATTCATTTCCATAATTATTATCGTATGAAATTTCTTCAACAATTTGCTCTAATAAATCATACTCTTCATATGTTAATTCAAAAATATTTTCTGTACTCATACTATATCTAATATTTTCAGGAAAATTCATTGAATTAATTCGGTCAATATTTATTTCAATCAATTTTGCAATGTCATTAATGTATTTTATGAATTTCATTGTTTCCCTTCTTTTAGTATATTATAATTTAATTGTTCTACTGCTCATCTTGGGAATAATCTTACCTTTGTTTTCTTCAAATCTTTTTATTTCGTTTATGTAAATGGCTCTTATTAAGTAGATGATTGCATTTTTTACGATCTTAGCTAATTCAATAGTATTGTTTCTTAATTCATCATAAGTCATATCATTGTCTTCCAATTTGACGGATTTTATAGGAACAAAATTATGTGTCAGATTATTTCGCATTTCTCTTAAGTAGAATTTTTCATGATTAGGTTCTAATTCTAGATGTATGTCATATAAAGCACTTAATCCAATATTATTCAATGAACGTAATTTTCCATTGATGTTACCTTTTTTATTGTTCCATACATTGTGGAAATTTAAATATTCAGATTTCTTTTTTAATTTAAAGTATATATTGATTAAATGTGAAATTTTATCTAGGATATTATAAAAACTTGTAAATGAATTTTTCAACAGTTGTACTGATGAATTATTTTCTTCATAAGATAATGTTTCGGTTAATACAGTATTTTTGCTCATTAAGTCTAAAAGAGAGGTATCCGATTGTGATAATATTAATAAAAATCTAGAGATAACATAATCTAGTTTTATTTGATTTAATTGTGAAGATAATTTAAGATAGGGGTCTTCTTCTAAAGGTGTGCCAATTTTTACAATCATATCTGGTATAAGTAATGTATCGCCAATTGCATTTTCACATCTTTGACAGAAATTACATAAATTTAAATATAATTTATTATCTAAACAAAAATTAGTTACAAATCCTTCAAAAGTATTCTTTGAAGGTCTTTTTAGTTTTTTGTCATTTTTTTCTTCTAATGCTTTTTCATCACAAAGATTTTTAATTTTTTTCATATGTGCATTGCATATTGTTATAAATTCAACTGGAGTATTTTCGATTTTAAGAACTTTTTTAAAACATTCATATGCATCTTTTAATACTGGTGTGGGATTATGCATAAATGTTGAATAGGAACATAATCCTATTCCTTTGTTTATTAATGCATGTGGATGATTAGGTACTTTTTCATAGTATTCTAATGCATCAATAGTTCTGCCAATATAATCATATGTGTTGCCTAAATTAATATATAATTCTGGTTTTTGTTCTACGGGGTTATTCATACAATTTAAATAATGACTTTTTGCTTTATTTAATAAATGCTCATCTTTAGTTAGATAATTTGGTTTATTTTCCATAATTTTATATTTAGATGAATAACCATTTCCTAAATTATAATCTACATTATATTCTGTTTCATTTTTCAATTCTTCAAAATTTTTTATTCCTTCATCGATATACTCCATATTTTTGGAAGCTGTTCCAATTTCAATTAACAATGAACTTAATGAATATTTTAATTCAGGGGTCATCTTCATTTCTTTTATTGCTTTTAAAATTTGTTCTGCACAGTCTATATTTCCATTATCTAAATTAGTATAAGCATTTCTCATTAATTTGGTAATCTCATTCATAAATATCATCTCTTCTTTTTTTTAATTTATAATATAATTAATAAAATGTATTACTTCAAGTGGAAATTCAGAATAATTTAGTTTATCACCATTACGTTGCATTAATATCGCTCCAGGGTTTCCTATTTCATTTATTAAATTAATAATGAAATTCAATGAGCTTTTAATTTTAATTATTTCTTCTTTAATCAACAATTTTGTTAATTCTTTTAAATTATCTAACATTTCACTCATTAGGGGGAAAATTTCAATATAATCATTTTGAGTAATTAAATCCTTTTTAACATCATTTTTCCATCTATAATCAGACAATAATTTTTTTCTGTTTAATGCAATCGATAAAGATATGTTATATTCATTTTCATGAATTTCTAATTTGGATATTGCTACATTTCTATGCTGAATGTAATTTCTTAAATGATAGAGAAAACGATAGGAAAAATATTCATCATATAATCGGGATGTTTCATTTTTAAATAACTGAATTTCTTTTGATTTTTTACCGTATTCATCTTTTAATCTTCTTTCAAAATGGTCTAAGAATAGTTTTATGGAAGATAAAAAATTATTTAATTTGCAATTTAAATTATTGACATGTGTTTTAACTTTTGATTGGGGCGATGGTCCCTCATGTAAGGAATTGATGATATATTTCATATATTGATCAAAATCAATGTAGTTAATGTAAATCATATGAAACAATGCTATTTCTTCATCAATTTTATAAATGTCATCTAAGGATTTAGAATAGGTTTCCCATTCTATGTTAGTTAGTTGCCTCATTTTTTTAAATGTTACAATTCCATCTTCTTTTATTACGTGTCCTAAAGTCCAATTTTCATTCATTTTAATCATCGACCCTTAATTATACTTATTTTATTTTTTTCAGTGGAGCCTTATCCTCCTCATGTTGTGATCAGTAAAACCAAAAGTTCAATGGCTTAACTTTATCAAATGTGGGAAATCCTTTATTTGTTTTCAAGGATACTGTCCGGAATCTGCGTTTGCAATTTTCATCAATAAACTTGTAAATCTTAAATCTATGTTCATCTTTACTTTAAATTTCCAATTTTGGCTTTTCATAACCGAACAACGTTTGCTGCCCTTGATTTAACCATTTTTCATAGTTTTCATAGTCTTCATAAGATGTTCTTGCAAGTCCTGCAAAAATGTCAGCTATCTGAATCAGTGCATTTTCACTTGTATTTGACTCTTCAATGAAAACTTTTGAATATTCTGCTGTATGAAAAGACAATTTTTTAGTGTTGTAAATTCCATCATTCGGCAGTATATCTTCAATCAGGTTCCAATCAATGGAATTGTTGCGGTTGGGATAGATTGTTAATGTATTTGCCTTTTTCAATTTGTCTTCAGTGAAATTCTTAATAAGCTTATAGTACATTAGTGATAGGTTTTCAGTATTGTCACGTCCTAAAATATTATGTCTGGAGTCTTTGATGTCCCAAATAATCGATGGATAAAAACCAAATCATCAAACATTAGTCTGAAAAGGTAATTTAAAAATTCTTCTAGTGCATTGTCTTTGGCCATGGAGTTGAATTTGTTCCATTTGAATTTTTTAGCAGTTAAATTGTACTTTTTAAGAATTTCGTTGAGTTTATCGTTGACTTTCTTGCAGTAGTCTTTTGATATTATTATCATTGAAATTAATCTGTATCTTCCTTTGTTTTGACTGGATTCGTCTGCAAATGCTATAAATTCTTTGATTATGGTTCACCTCTAGGTTTGTGGAGAAATATTGGATTTCTCATTTTCAGTATTTTTTTTATTTTCGAGGATTTTTCATTATTTTCTGGAATGGTTGTTCATATTTTATGTATTTTCAGTTAATTGTTTGGTGGAAGTTGTATATATATTGTTTGTATTTATATGGATATAATTTGAAATATTATTAAAGATTATGAATTATATAATTAATCAGAATAAATAATAAATTGATTAGGCGGAATTTTTCATGTTAAGTAATTTTAAAGAGTTGGTTGATAATATCCATGCAACAATATTTACCAAAGAAGATTTTGTTGATAAATATCATGTAGATACCGAGAAAGAACCATTTGATTATATTGAACGGACATTACGAGCTGATTTAAAAATTAAAATTGAAAATCTAAATTTTTCTTCTGGTAAAATTAATAGAACAACATTTACTATCCTTAATGAAGAATTAATATATCATGAAATTATTTTAAATGAGAATTCAATTCCTTATTTGGAAATTATTAAATCATTCTTAGATTGTAATCCTAAAATGGAAAGGCTGCCCTTATTTGATGATAAAAAATGGGTTGATGTTATCGTTTGTGCTAAAAATTATCTTAATTTTAAACCTGATGAAGATAAATTATCTAAAAAAAATTTAAAAGAACATTATCTTAAAGAATATAATAGGTCTGAATCTGTTAAGTATTTGGTAAGTAAAGGTTGCAAGATTGAAATTGAAAAAAATAATATTAATTTTATTTCTGGATTGGAAAATGTTTTAAATGAACTAGATGATATGATTGAAAAATTTGGAGGAATAAATCTTATTATACATTTATTAAATAATGTTGAATTCAATGGAGATTTTCAAAGATTTTTCTTTTTGAAAAAAACTGATATTTTAAATCAAAACATAATGTTGGAAGTACCTTATGGCTATTTATTTAACATAGCATTAAAACATAAAAAATTTAAAAATTTCTCCAAAGTAGTTAAATATCAAAAATTATTCAATAAAATTATTCAATTATCATCATTTATTGTTAATGCTGTAAATAATGTTCAGGAATATAATGTTTTTACACATATTTTTCCAACTGGGGAATCTTTCTCAGATTTAGTATCTAATTTAGTTTTATATGATTCATTGTTTAGAGTTCCTCAAAGCAATTTTGATTTGGAATTAAAATTATGCCAATCTTATTTCTCTTTTGAAGATAATTTTAACCTTGTAGAAACCCTCATTTAAATATCTGAATTGCTCTGTAAATGTTGTATAATACATCTTTGAGTTTTGTTTCTTTATTTTGGAGTTTTGTACTTCTACTATAGTTTCCTCCGTTGAATCTTCTTTTTATTACATAAATTACACTTTCTACATTCATTCTTCGTGCGTAAACGTCGTGCCAGAAGATTGTTGCACTATTTAGTCTGTAATGTCCTGTTTTTGCTCGTGTTTTTAATGGTATTTGGTCGAATGCACCTACTTCTTCATTTATACATTTTCTTATTGGTTCTGTGTCATATGCTTTGTCTGCTAGGATGTAGTGTGGTTTGTATGGTTTTAATTGTCTTATTGATGGTATTGCGAATTGTGTATCGTATTTTGGACCTCGATTTGCTGCATAATTTAAGATCATTCTTGTGTTGACATCTATTGCAATATGGTTTTTAATGTAGCTTTTTCTACATTTGCCTCTTATTTTTGCGTAATAATGGTCTGCATAGTCACTTGTGTGTCCGGTCCCATCCATTGCAGCTAATTCACAATCAATTGGATGCATAAACAATATTAAATTATTTAAATCTTTTAATTTTGTGTCTGACATCCGTACAAAGAATTTCTGAATTGTTGTGTAGTGTGGAAGCTTGTTAAGTTTTAAATATTTGGTTATTTTATCAGATACATCTAAAATTTCAATTATTTCACGATATGTTGTTTTTAAGTAAGTTTTCATTGCTAAAATAGTGAATAATTGAGGTTGATTATAAATATGATTGCTATAATCACAGGAATACTTTGGAAATATCCATTTTGCATAGTTAAATGTCAATTCAACAAAATCAAGCAATCTATTTTGATTTTGACCAATTTTAAATAGTTTTTCTTCTTGAGTTTTTCCATCAATCTTAAGTCCAAAATCCAAAAGGTTTAAATGTCTTGAATTCAAATAGTAATATGGAGAATAGTTTATTTTAGCGTACATATTAATAATTATTCTCCATTATTCTATTTATAACTTATTATTCATTTTTTTAATGAATATCAAGTATTATTTCAAGTGTAAAAAAATTAAAGTAATTAAATCGCTTAAAATTAAAATCCAAGCAATTTAATTAAAATTTTTTTGCGAAGAACAAATTCAAGTGTAAAATAAAAAGAACCAAAACATGTTAAAATTAAAAACAAAGAGAAAAAAACAATTATTTAACAAAAATAAACAATAAATGTCGATATTCACTTAAATTTTGACAGGGTTTCTACAAGGTTATAATTTTTTTGAAGAAACATTAGGTTTTTCTCTTGACGAATTTTTAATAGTTTTAAAAGACTTTAATCAGATAGCTTCAAGAACTGGAAACAGAATAATGTTAAGATTATCAAAGAAAAAGGAATATCCATTGCCGTATGATCAGTATCTTAAAATATTAAATTTCATGTCTCATCAGGGTAATATTAATGAGGGTTATCTGTTACCTAATGATTATTCAAGTATTGATTATTTCAAAAAACCTCTTATCAAGTTAAATCAAACAAGTTTTTTCATACCTTCTATTCCAATTATAAGTCCTAATTTTTATGAAGTTTTAGCATATAGTTTAAGAAAACCTTATAATAGGAAATATGGATTGAATTTGGATGATTTATTGGGAGATAAATTAGAATCTCTAATTGGATCTTTATTTGATGAATATGGAATTACTTATATTTCTAATTGTAAATATGATAAAGAGTATGAAGGAGAATCAGATTTTATCATAGAAAATGATGAATCTATCATTCTAATTGAAGTAAAAAAGAAGCCATTAGTAAGAAAATCTAAATCAGGTTATAATTATTGGATTTTTATGGATTTATTTAAGAGTTTAGCTAAATCTCAAGTTCAAGCAAACAAACTTGAATATCTATTGAAAAAATATGGGAATGTTGAATTAGAGTTAAAAAATGGTTCAAACTATGACTTATCGTTAAATGAAAGGGTGATTAAAAGAATTTCTTTAACTCAATTGGATTATGGTTCATTGTATAATCCTTATTTTGTTAAATTTTTCTTATATACTTTAATCAATGGAAAATATGTGCTTGAAAGTGATGATGTTAAGTTCCATAAAGAATTTGATAAAATTAAAGAAATTATTGAAGAATATAAAGAATCATATATTCAGCTTGATATTCCTTCTGAAGAATTTAACTACTTTGCTCATTTTAACACATATTTTTTGAGTTTATCTCAATTATATGAGGTTATTAAAAGGTCAACTGATAACAATTCTTTTAATGAAAATTTGCCAAAAAATTATATGGAAACCGGAACTTTTGACTGGTTTTTTGAATATAGTAAATTTCTCAACATTAAAAAAATGAGGGATGATGAAAAATAGTCAATATTTAATAAATAATAACTGGAAGTTAACTGAAATTTAGTAAAAAATTTAAATTTTCATCATATTTTTCGATATAACAAAAATCATTATCTAATTCAAAATTATGTAATTTAATTGGATAGTCGAATAAATGCAAATCATTTATACGAACTGCAGATGATGTGGAGTGTTTAAATTCACTTTTTGATAATCCTGAATGTTCTCCGAATTTGATCCATAAATTTTCAGATGAATCTTTAATTATTTCATTTCCAATGAAATAACCTAAAACTTTATTGTCTTGATAGATGAAGATTTTATCAATTTCACAATCAAAATCACATTCAACAAATTCGTATAGTTTTTTGTTTACTTTATCTATGTCCCAATATACATTTAGAAGAATATTTTTCTTTAATGCTTCAGTTTCATTTAATAAATTGTTTAATTTGATTCTGTTAATTACTGATTGAGTAACTCCATCATAGCCTGGAAATAAATATTCTTCTGAATAACCATCTAAATATAATTCTTTTAGAATTTGAGGTTTAATTTCTTTTGGAATAATAAATTTATAAAAAATAATATCTTCGGAAGTTAAATTAATCGGAACGGTGATAAGTTTACCGAAAAAATTTTCATCTTTTGGTCTTTCTTCAATAGTCTTACTTAATTCTGAAGAAATAATTTTATCTAAAGGTTTATCATAATCTCCAATATATTCATTTAAGTATGTGAATAATCCTTTTTGAGCATTTAAATTAGGATTTGTATTATACTCGGGTCTATAAATTTGTAAATTGATTCGATAGTCAATGTCATCAAATTCTCTATTTTCAATTAATTTATAATTTAATGCCCATAAAACACCATCATTAGATTTTTTATTCAATAATGTATCTTTAACTGCAAAATAGAGGGAAACTTTATAATCATATGACCAATCCAAGGCTCGTGTTGGTAATCCATAATGTTGTGCTAATGACATTACTTCTATCATTGATTGTTGATCAATATATCCCTCAAATGCTACAGGTAAGTCGGTATGTAGTAAATTTCTTGCATTTTCATCTGCATTAATTTTTAATCCACATTTGTCTGCATAATATAAAAATTTCATCAAGACGTAATATTCTCTTTCTTTTTGTAATTTATTTTCAGGGGCTTCCAACTTCGAATTGATGTCTATTGTAGGTTTGCCGTATTTGTTAAATAAAATTACTATATTTTTATCAGCATCTCTATGATTGGAGTCAAATATTAAATTGTTATTTTTAACTTCTTTTTCGCTAATAGCGACTTTAAATTTGTAATCGGATTCAATTAATTCATTAATTTTTAATTGATTTAAATTATTTTTCCTTAAGGATGATGGAATTAATTCATATTTTACATTTGATAGTCCTCTAAAAATAAAATCTTCTCTAATGTCATGATTAATTCTTATATCTTTTCCATGAATGAGATTTCTAAGATCTTCGTAATTTTTTACAGTTATTTTATTTATTCCATTTTCTGACATATTTTTTCCTATTAAATAATATTATTGAACTTTAGATTGATTATTCATTCTCACCCAAACATTTTCTCTACAAAAACTTGGAGGTTTCGGCTTGAAATTAGTTTTATTTTCAATTTCATCAGAGGTAATGGCATTTTCTCTTAATTTTTTAATATCTAATTCATGAGTTACAATGTAATCATCTTCTCCACCCTTTAAGTTAATAATATATTTACTTTCAGATTGGGTTGGTTGTATAATGCAACTTCCTCCAAATTCTGAAGTATTGGATTTAATGCAGTAACAATATAAATCTCTGGATAATGATTCAGCAATGCTATTGAAATATTTTGTGTCCTTGTTAAATTCAGAAACTGTAACAATATCACAACAACTTTTAAAGACACTTCTGTCATCTAAACTTGCGATTTCGTAGCAATAATAAGGTACAATATGAATTCCATTCCAAATGCACATGTAATATTTGTTGATTTCATTGTTTACCTCTTTGATTTCTTTACCATATTTTTTAAATTCCCTTAATTCAGCAGGTGCATAATGATTTTTTAATCTATAAATTAATCCACATTCCAAGTATTTTTCGTTAAAAATAAAAGGTAATGTCATCATAATATAATTTCCAATTTTATCTTTTTCAAAGGGCTCAACACCAAAAATCATAGCTATTTGATGATCTTTTGAAATTTTAACAATCTTTTCAACCCATTCATATGGAATGTACATCTCAGGCATAACCAATAAATCAACTTCTTTAGATATTGATTCGTTAATTAATTTTTTTATTTTATCAAATCGATCAGATGTCAGATTGGGGTTTTCTAAAATCCTATTTTTAAAATCATCAAATTCAAGTTTAGTATTTAGTAATCCTACTTTTAGGGATTCTTTTTGTTTTCCAACAGTTTTTATCACTTTTAATTCTTTAAATTGCTTTTCTCCATAGATGTTTAATGGACAATGAGTGCTGTTGAAACATTCCAACTCACATTCATCTTTTATATGATTGTATTTAGTTATATTTTGGCTGTCAAAGTTTAATTCTTGAAATTTATCAAAGGATAATGAGATATATTCAGTTGATTCATTTTTAAAAATTTCATTGTTAATAAAATGTAAAATTAATTCATGTAATTTTATAAATCTAGGATAGCAAAAACCTTTAAATAAAGGAGCAAATCTATTTTTTCGTTTGATTAAATCATAAGAATAGATTTTACGTGTTTCAATGTTAGTTATTGTATCAGTTAAATCTTCAAGAGGATATTTCATGAAGCTATTATTTTGCATTGATGCACGAAGGCAGTTACAAATATCTTCACGAAAATGTGGTTCTTCATCAAATTTAAATCCCAGGGTTATCGTTTCTTTAATTTGATTAATTTTAAAGTTATTTTTTAATGAAAAAATTCTGATAATTGTTGAATATAAAAACTTTCGCAATGATTTTTCCACTATGGTGATGTCTTTTTCATTTTTTGTTCGATATGTGTAGGATTGTTGTTTAGTTGTAACTTCAAGATTGCTGATTCTTTTTTGAATAAATATTATTAGTTCGGTTAATTCTTTATATTTCTTATTGGTTAAAAGTAAAATAAATAATTTTTCCCATAGAGTGATGTATTCAAATATTTTTTCTTTAAATGCACCTAAAACATTATAAATTACCTCGTCATCAATATTATCGTTAGTATCGGAAGAAATCCAATTTATTCGGGATAATATTTTAGATATTTCAAATTTGTTGATTCCTACTTTTTTGATATCTCCTAATTTGTTAATTGATTCTTCATAATCAATCTTATATAAATTCTTTTTAAAATCTTTTTGAATTGAATCTAAATCATGCATTAATCTAAATTCACTGGAATTTTTTATAATTTCATTTTTAAAGTTTTCAATCATAGCATTTGAATGGTTAGGGGAGAAATAATACGTTTTTAGTTTATTTGATTGTATTTCTAATCCTGAATAATTGTATTTTATCTCATGGTTTTTTGAATTTTTAAAGCATTGATTGTAAATTCTATATCTAAACTCTTTTTCGTTGATGTCTTCTTTTGAAAATATTTTTACTTTTGGATCTTCCTTTCCAATGGTTAAATATTTATCAATTAAATATTCAGATGAATCTTCTTCAATCAATTGATTTCCGTGTGATTCACTTTTTTCATGAGACCCTATGACAATTAAAATGTCATCCACATATCTTCCATAATAATGGGGATGGACATTTTCTATTATGGCTTGATCGAAACCTTGTAAGTACCAATTGGATATAATCAATGATGGTAAAAATCCTAAAGGAATCATTGGATGATTTTTAACATCGATTTCTTTTTCTATGTTTTTATTTTTATCATTTTTATCCGTTAATTCTTTTAAACTATAATTGCGAGTAAAATTGGAGGAATAACAACAAAATACTTTTTCAATAAATTCTGTTAATTTATTATCAATTTTAATGTTGTGTCCCTGTTCTTCAGATTCCCTTGTAAAATCATGTTTTTTATTAATATAGTTACGTGTATCTTTAATATCTACTTTTAAATTATCAAAATTAACTAATGAGCGATAATAAAATTCTTTTAAATCCATTGAAAACATTATGACATTTTTTTTATTTTCTAATAAATTATTAACACTATCTAATCCATCATCTCTCCAAGATTCATAGTTTTTGAAATATGGTTTAAATAAAAATGGGGAAAAATCATAACAATTGTCTTTTAAATAATAATCACTATTTTTATTTTTCAATTTTTCCAACAAATATTTGTTAAGACGGTTTCCATAACAATTTTTATACAGTTTGTCATCTAATAGGTAACCACATCTTAAAATCCATAAAACTCCTAAAACATGTCCAATAACAGGTAAATCTATAAAATAATATAGTCTTTCAATTTCTTTACTTTTAATGTGAAAATTCCTTATAACATTCTCATCTTTTTCTTTATCTTTCATTTGTTTTGGAAATGCTATGATATTTATATTGTTACAAATGGATTTGATTAATGAATTAAATCCTTCTTCATCAACAATAATTTTTGCTAATTCCTCAAAGATATTTTCAATATCATAGTTTTTTCCGGCAAGTTGGGGATTTGATTCAAATTCAGATAATTTTAGCCTTTGAATTGAGCTATAACTATCGTAATAAATTGCTGTTTTATATTTTCTATATGCACTTTTAAGTTGATTAGTCAATTGGTGTATTATTATTTCATTATCAAATTCCACTTTATTGCCTCTCTCTATTGAATAATATTATTTATATATAAAGATATTATAAAATATTGGTTTAATTGGTTTCATATTTTTTATAGTATTCTATAATTTGTTTGTCTAATTTATTTAAGTTATCATAATCTAATTTCTCAATTTCAGAGTTAAGTTCTTCATATTCAATAAATTGAATTATTAAGTCAATATTCATTTCAAGGATTTGATAATTAATTATTCCTTCATGTTTTATTTTTGAAAAGAATTTTATAAATTTGATAGGTTTATCTTTTGCCAGATTTTTAAATTTTTCTCTATTCTCTTCGGTTAAATAAGTATAAAGATTCAATTTACACTCATCGGGATAATTCGTATCCAGTATGTCTTCAACATAGTTGTTAATTGAATTTTCAATCGATTCTTTTAATGCATTCATAATGGAGTTAAATTCAAATTTTTCAATATTGAATCTTTTTAATCTTTTTATAATTTTGTTATATTCATTAAAATCTAATAATTTGGGTCTTGATTTTTTAATAGCCTCCAAAAATTCATCGAATAATTCATTTCCATGCTCTGAATTTTTTGTAATTGTAATTACTTCTTCAAATAAATTAGGTTTAATTCTCAATTCATTATCATCATTAATTAATGTTTCAAAGAGCAATCCTTTTAAAAAGGATTTCGGTGAAGTAGTTATTTTAAATTTATTTATTACACGTTTACTATCGTTTGCTCCACCATCTGCAGATTGTAAAATATTTCGCCCTATCTGTTCAAGTTGTTCATCATTGAACACTGATAAATCTTTTCGCATTATGATTTGGGCAGCAGGATTTTGCCTATAATAATTGTGACTTTCTAATTCTTCAATTAATTTATCATAATATTCATTTGCAGGAATGTTACAATATAATAATGTTCCAAGTGTGGTCTCATATAATATAGTTAAATACTCATTTTTTAAGGTATCATCAAGTTTTTCAGATTTATATAATTTGTAGAAGTTGTTAATGAACTCCATTTTAGTAATATGACCTATTTCATAATCTTTTGAATAGTTAAATATTCTTTCTTTTGATCGTGAATCTAATTTTCCCCAAATTTCATGGTGGCTGAATAGATGGCATGAGGTTATTTTAAATTCATCAATTAAATAATTTGAATTTTCTATGGTTAAATAATCTAAATTAGCTAATATTATTGCTCTGGCATAAATTAAACCATGATTGATACAGTTGTGGTTATTGGGAGTATTTTCATTATATTTTCTTTCAATCATTTTAAATAATTTTTTAATGATTTCATCAAGATAGTTATTTGAAATTTTCCTCGTAAAAGTTGATGCATATTCTACTACTTGCTGATTTGAAGCATTTCCCAAAAAATTAGAATCATTAAGTATGTTGCGCAACTCTTTTTTAGCTACATTTATGGAATATAAATTTGGTTTTGATAGGACATACTCAACAGCAAAATATAAATAAAGTTCAACTTCTTCTTTTGTAGGAGAATTGTCAGTTGGATGAGCATATTCATTTCTAGCTCGCCTTATTGTGTCCAATTGCCCATATTCAATTTGATTTATTAGATTTAGATTTTCACATTTTAATAATAAGCCCTTTTCATTTTTATTGTCCTTGAAATTGTCCATAAATTCGCGTATTTCATGGTCATCTTGTGCTAGGATATTTAATTTTCTAACTAGGGATTCTAAGACTGAAATCCAGAGTAATATCGATGCAGATCTATAAGCTTCGTTTTCCATACATGTGATTATTTCATCAAATAAGGTTAAATCTTCTTCACAGGTTTTATTTCGTAACTCTAAGTAATCTGCAAAATTAATCCTCATAATTTCAACTCGATTTTTATAATAATGTATTTTTTAGTTTTTATATTAAAACTTTTATTTTATAACTATATGTTATAAACTCAAATAGAGGGATTATATGCTAATTTTATTGAATTGATAGGCTATTTTTTTTTAAATTAATCCAGTTAATGCCATTTGTGGTTTTAATTATCTTCGATTAACCTCATAATAAATCTTCCATCTTCACATGTTGGATCTATAATTGTTGATGTTAGATTATTTTCATTTTGATACGGTCAATTTCGATTTTATTCATGTTGTTATTTGGACTTATTGGCAGGGTTTCTCCTCAACTGTCAATTTGTATACATTAGCTTGAATGTTTTCTTTTGAGTAGTGAAATGATTTCATTAAATTTAAAATTTGACTCAATTTGATTGAACTTTTCATATCAGATGCTATTTTAGTTGACTCTACCTTCAAGCATTATGGCATTGGATTTTTTTCACTTTTTTCAGTTCTGGTGGGGGCACTGCCTCATCTCTAGTGAGGTGAAAATTAGAAAGATATTTTACATAGAATTTCAAAATAAGATTAACACATTTAAATGTGTTTGACTTTTAAAAGTTTTAAACTTGCAGTTAATCAATTCATAAAGTTTAAGGGGGTGAGGCCTGCAACATTTCTTAATATCATCTGTGGAGTTTTACTGTATATGTTTCTTTTTATCTGAACTCATATGATTGATTGACTAATCTTTTGCAAGGTTTGAGAGGTACTTGCCATAATCCGTTTTTTTAAGATCCTCTGCTGTTTTTAGCAATTGCTCTTTTGTGATGTATCCCTTAAGATAGGCGATTTCCTCAAGACAAGCAATGTATAAGCCCTGTCTTTTCTGTATGGTTTCGATAAAGTTTGATGCCTCAAGAAGTCCCTGATGTGTTCCTGTGTCAAGCCATGCCATTCCACGGCCTAAAAGTTCGACCTTTAATTTTGAACGTTTCAGGTATTCCTTATTTACGGATGTGATTTCCTTTTCGCCTCTCTTGGAGGGCTTAACATTTTTTGCAATCCATATGATGTCATTGTCATAGAAGTATAATCCCGGAACTATGTAGTTTGACTTTGGCCTTTCGGGCTTTTCCTCGATTGAGAGTACGTTTCTGTTCTTGTTGACCTCGACACATCGACTGCTTTGGATTTGTATAATAATTTTATTTAATAATCTCCAAATATCTATAAAAAGGTTTCAAAATGCAAGTTTCATGTGTTGTGAGGTTATGTGTGCTTGTTAAATATAATTGTTTTTTACTTCTTGAAACTGCAACATTTAATAAGTTCAAACTTTCTTCATTTAATGTGCCTGTTTTTTTATAACAATTATCTCGACATTCATCATAAAATGGAATAGAATTTTTGTTTAATCCACATACGAAGTTTATATCGAATTGTAATCCTTTAGAACCATGTATTGTTGATAAAAATACTTTATCTTTTAAATAATTATTATTTTTAATGAAACTATCCTCGTTTAGTACCATATGGTTTATAAGATTTGAAAGTCGGTCCATTGTATCTAGGGCAGGATATGTTCTATCAATTTTTTTTGATTCTTTTAAAATAATATTTTTAAAATAGTCTTTATTGTTTAAATTAGAATTAACTAATTCATACAAGCTTGAATATTCGCTTAAATCTTTTTTGCTCAAATTTTTTAATTGTGTAATTTCGGCATCCCATTTGTCATTATACTCCTTGATGAATATAAAATTTTTAAATTTTAATCGCTTCATTCTATGAATTAAATCTTTTAATATGGGCCCTGATGGAGCTAAAATACACATGTTTTCATATTTAACTCCATTATTATTTAATTCATTAATTTTATTAATTATAAATTCATATTCGTCTTTATTTTTATTAAAAATGAAATATCTTGGAAGTCTTTTATTAATATTTAGTTTTGTATTATTCTCATTATTTCTATCAATATAATTGCTGATGGATTTACTAAGCTGTTCAATAGCCTTATTTTCAAAACGATGGCATTCTATGAGTTTTAACTCTTCACAATTAAAATTTTTAATGGCTAACTCATGATTTTTATAATTTGCACCTTGAAACCTGTAAATTGATTGTTTTGGATCAGTAAATATAAAAACATTTTTTTTATTATTTTTTGCATTGCCATTAATCAATAAATCTAAAATTTTAAATTGCAATGAATTAGTGTCTTGAAATTCATCAACCAAAATAATTTTAAATGGGGATCGGTAATATTCTAAAATATTGTCATGATTCTTAAATAATTTGTATGTATAAATTAATAAACCATCAAAATCTATCATATTATTCTTAATTAAAAGATAATAATAGTATTTCAAAACATTTAATAAATTTTCATTATTATTTTTTTTACATTTCAGAATATAATTTAATCTCCATTCTTTAAATTCTTTGTCATTGTAATTTAATCTAAAATGTTCAAAAGCATGTTCTAATCTGGGATTATACTTTTTATCGAATGTATATATTTCAAAATTACTATTCAATCCAATGTAATTTCCATAGGCGTTAAGAACATCGAAGCAAAATCCATGAAATGTTGTAATGTGAAATAAGTCTTTAGAAAATTTCATTTCATCTGAAATTTTCTTTTTCATTTCATTTGCTGCCGCTTTAGAAAATGTCAATGCTAAAATTTTATATGGGTGCTTGATGTAGCCTTGATTAATTAAAAAACCAATCCTTTTGGCCATAATTGTGGTTTTGCCGGCGCCTGGAGGTGCAGAAATTATTTTTGAAGTGTTAAAATCAGAAAAAACCACATCTTTTTGCTCATCATTTAATTTAATATTCGCCATAATTTTCCTCGGTTAATTTAATTGCATTTTCAAAAGCTTCCTTGAATGTGGGTGGTATTTCGGAAGGGTCTAACTCTTCTGCTAAAATTCTTGAAAATAAGATGTTCTTTTCGTCTTTCATAAGTTTTATAACTGTTCGCTTATATTTTGAATCTCCTTTATACTGAATTAATTTTTCTTCTAAACTTTCATTAAGATTTTCAAATACTTCAAAGTCTGGAATTGCTTCTTTAATTTCTTGTATGGTGCTTTTTGCATGTGAATCATGACTGAGGTCTAGTGCATTAAAAATCTTGTAATGTGGGGCATTTTTATAAAATTCCAATTCAAAAGCTCCTTTTTTTCTAGAATCTTCTCCTAAAAAGGTAGTATTTGGTAAATCTCCGTAGTCATTTTTTTTATCTGCATCAAGAATAGAATATGTATGGATTTTAAATTCATTTAGTATGCTACGGTAAAGTTTTATGTTATGTACTCCATTTAGTTTTAATAATGAGATTCCATATGCATCTAAGTTACATCTTAATTTATCTGCTAAAATAGGAAATGCTCCTAATTCAGTATCTCCTTCACATAATATTACTGTTTTACTGAAAAATACATCTGAATAATTTAATAAATAATTTATTGCACTATTTATTTTTCTTATATTTTTAGAACTGCATTCTGAATTTGAATAGGTTTTAAAACAGATTTTAGAAATGTAATCTTCTTCTAATTTAACTGAAATAACATTATTTTTATTTTTTCGTATAATATTTAACTCAGGAATTTTTAAATTTGAAACAATATAAGGGGAGTGTGTTGATATGAAAAATTGGATAAATATATTTCTTTTTTTAAATAACTCCCTAAATTCTTTTAGAGATTTAATGAAGTTCCTCTGCATATGTGGATGTAAATGAGTTTCGGGTTCTTCTATTATGACAATAAAATTGCACATATCCACTTCATTAATATTTTTAATCTTAATCAGTCCTGATAGATTAATAAGAAGGTCAATGAAATTTTGATAACCGTCGCCCTGATTTAATATGGAATTTCCATCTAGGTCCATTGATATGTTTTTTAATAATTCTATATCTTCAGTTGGCATCACATCAAATTTTAACTCCTCATTATTCAGGAAAGTTGAAAAAAAGCTGTTCATGGTATTTTCGATTTCAGTTAATTTGTAATATTCTTTATGGGTTTCATTTAATTTCAATAACTCATCATTGATTTTGATTTTTTGAGAGTATATGTTATTGCATTTCAGTAGTTTATCGCAAATTTCGGAAACTGGGTCTGAATCTTCTTTAATTTTTTTCAATTTGTTTAATATGTTATTTGATAACATTTCATTGTTCTGTAATAAACTCTCAATTTCATCCAAATTAAATTCATAATCCATTTCAATTAAGTTTCTAAACTCCTCGTTTATTTCCTGTTTTAGCAAATCCAATGGCATGGCTTGGTAGGGAGCGAACAACCTTAATAACTCAAAAATGCCCTTTGAATCCATATTTTTACTATAGTTTCTATGTGCTGAAATATAAAGACTACTTAAGGTTTTTCTAAAAATTTTTGTAACTGGTTTGACTTCCTGTTCGCCTTCTTTGAGGTCTTTTCGAATAAAATTGACTGAAATATCTGCATTGCCAATTGTGCTTCTCCAAGTTCCTATAGTTTTTATGGTAATATCCTCGTCTTTAGGATTTAAAAGTCCTTCAAAATCAAAAAATATTGCTTTATCTTCTTCAGAAAGGTTATTGAAACTCAATTCAATAACAATGGGTTTTTCAAGAACTTTAAAATCATCCTCTTTGAAGTAAACATTTTTACTCAGGACTTTATTAATGGCCGTTAGGATATTGGTTTTTCCAATATTGTTTTCTCCAATTAGGACATTGAAGTCTGAAAAATTAATGTTGATGTGGTCAATGTTTCTGAAATTTTCAATATGTGCTTTATATAATAACATTTTTGCCTCCACCAGATTGATATATAATATTAAATTTGTTTTAATCTTGTATTTAAATTTCAAGAGAGCATTTGAAAAGTAATCCTGATGTTTTTTTAAGGACTTTGTCAATAATTTAGATTATTGATAGTTTTTCTTATTTTTCTTATTTTCATGGTGAAATAGTCTTTATTTTTGATTTTAAGCCGGTAAATGGTTGTTTTTCGTGTAGGTTTTTGATGGTCTTTTGAATGTGAAATCGTAATTTTTATTTATTTTGAATAGTAAAAATTAATTTGAACATCAGGTTTTTTGTAATTTTCTGTAGTTTTATGAAAAACTTGTTGTTTTAGATACGGCGTACAATCTATCTTTATAATGGATTATTGAGCTTTTTCTTACA
>Ga0256407_10001744_pt1 | contig 44328 bp, 28 predicted proteins | sample RumenRJG_04DNA_FD_193489 | JGI IMG/M metagenome (GOLD analysis project Ga0256407, IMG submission 193489) | Bovine rumen microbial communities from Lethbridge, Alberta, Canada - RJG_04 | ecosystem: Host-associated > Mammals > Digestive system > Stomach > Rumen | place: Canada: Alberta...
AAAAATTGTAACCTCCCCTGAGGCGGCGCGTATACGGGGCAAATGCAAACCATTTCAAGAAAAGGAGAAAAAACATGATCAACGTCAACATGAGCAGCAACCTTCAGGGCGTCCAGGGCTGGCAGCTGCTGGGCGAACTGGTCAAGGCGGGCGGCACCGCAGGCGCAGACGCCGCGACGGTGGACTTCCAGGGCCGTCAGATCGTGGTCACGGTCAACAACGGGGGCAAGGCGCAGACGGTCAACATCTCCGTTCCGAACCTGGGGGTTGTCGAGGGCGCGCCGGACGCGGCGGCTCTCCAGAGCCTTGCGGACAAAGTCGTGGCGCTGGTGGACGCGTTGTCGGCCACGGGGGCCGTCGGCGCGGACGGCGCGAACAGCGCCAAGCTGCAGGCGGCGATCGCGGAACTCCAGGCGTCCCTCGGCGTCCCGCAGGGCACTCCGACGATGAACACGAACAGCACGTCGAAGGTGCTGTTCGACCTGTTCGCGTTGATGGCGCTCATGGTGGAGGTCGCGCAGAAACAGCGCGACACCTCCCGCGAGATCCGCCTCACGGAGAACCAGCAAGTCCAGAACTCCATCAAGCAGCAGGCGGAGGAAATGCGCGGTGCGGCGATGATCTCCCTCTGCTTCGGCGTGGCCTCGGCGCTCATTTCCGGCGTCATGAGCACCGTCGCCCTCGTCAAGCAGTCGACGGCCTTCCAGCAGCAGAGTTCCGCGACGAAGCAGATGGACGTGCCCGCCGAGAACCTCAAGACCGCGCAGCTCGCCTCCGACCTGCACGCGGCCAACGCGAATCTCCAGGCCGTGCAGACCAAGACGCCGCAGAACATCCAGACCAAGGTGAACGAGCAGTTCAGCGCCGCCCGCGAGGACTTCGTGCGCGACATCACGGCCGCGGACACGCGCCTCCAGCAGGCCGAGACGGCGCAGGACCACGCGGCGGACGAGCTCACCGCCGTCCGCGACCCGCAGCGCCAGCCCCCGGCGACGCCGGAGGAGATCCAGGCCAAGACGGAAGCCTACGACCGGGCGAGCCAGGAAGTGGCGATGGCCAAGCAGAACCGCGCCTCGATCGAACGCGGCTTCTTCGACAAGCTGGACACGCAGCTGCACGCGAACGAGGTGGCGGTTTCCGCCAAGGAGGACCTCATCGCCGCCAAGCAGGGCGAGCTGAAGGGCGCGACCGCCGAGCAGGCCACGGCCCTCAAGGGGGAGATCCGGACGCTCACGGACGAGGTGAAGGCGCTCAAGCAGGAGAACTCCTACCTCCGCGCCTACACGGCGAAGGCGAAGGCGGAGCATGCGTCCGACGCCACCAAGAGCCGCGACCTCGCGTCGGCGCAGAGCAAGTACGACTTCGCCAAGCGCGAGATGGAGCTGGACAGCCGGTTCTCCGGGTCCCAGCAGATGATGAACCGCTGGATGGGCATCCAGCAGCTCACGATGTCCCTCTCGCAGATGGCCAACGCCTCCGGCAACATGGTGGGCGAGATGGTGCGGGCGTCGGCGACGATGGAGGGCGTGGAGCAGACGCGGCACAACGAGCAGCTCGACCAGATCAAGGACCTCTTCTCGCAGGCCGAGACGATGGTGCAGGCCGTCGTGCAGCTCATGCAGGCCGTGCTCTCCGCCGAGAACGAGTCCCTGATGGAGGCGATCCGCGCCTAACCGACCGGAAGAAAAGGAGAAAAACGATGGACATTTCACTCAGCAATGCAATCATCGCCGAAACGGCGCAGCAGCGCGACCTGTCGGCGCCGGACCTCGAGGCGGCCGCGGAGCGCGTGGTGCGCCCGCTCCTCGGCGGCGAGAACGTGCGCGTGAGCGCCGCGCTCACCGGCGACCTCCAGAAACTGCTCGCGCAGCTGCGTTCCGATCAGGAGGAGAAGAAGGTGCAGCTCGCGCGCCTGCAGCTCAGCGCCGTGCTCACCCAGCTCTGCGCGATGGAGAGCCTCACGCTCGAGCAGCAGACGCAGGTCTCCGCGATCCAGGTGCAGATCGAGGCGCTGGAGGCGGCGATCAAACGCGCGACCACGACGGCCGCCGAGCGCAAGAAGGCGCTGGAGACGAAGCGCCAGCTTGAGAGCGATGCCCAGGACGAGCTCAGGGCCGCCGAGGCGAAGGGCGACAAGGCCGCCATCGCCGCGGCCCAGAAGAAGCTGGAGTCGGCGCAGACGCAGGCGGCGGCGCTCGAAAAGGAGATTGCCACGCTCGACGCGGAGATCTCCGCCAGGAAGAGGGAAATCACGGGCTACAGCGCCGAGCTCACGGACCTTCTCGCGAAACTCGACTACCCCGCGCTCGTGATGGTGCTCGCCGCGATCACGATCTCCGCGGCCGACGCGGAGGCCGCCGGCGAGGTGAAAAAGGAGGACGACGCGGACGGAAAGGGGATTCCCACGCCGCTCGAGGTCGTGCGCGAGTCCCTGGAGAAGGCCGTCGAGGACATCCGCGAGGAGATCGTGGAGAAGCGCGTCGAAACAGTTTAACCATACCACCAACAACCGAAAGGAAGCAGAAAATGAGCGACACGACCAACACGACAATCGCCGCCGACCTCGACAAGGGGCTCCAGGACATGGCGAAGAAGGTTTTCCAGGAAGGCGCGACGCTGGGCGAGCTCAAGGGCATCACGCCCCGCGAGCTGAACGCCGTCTACCAGATGGGACTCGGCTTCTACAACACGGGCCGGTTCGACGACGCCGAGAAGGTGTTCACCTTCCTCGTGACGTTCGACCACCTGGAGTCGAAGTACTGGATGGCCGCCGGCGCGGTGCAGCAGGTCAAGAAGGAATTCGAGAAGGCGAAGTCCTGCTACGTGCAGGCCTCGATGCTCGACATCCACAGCCCCAAGCCGCAGTACTACGTGGCGGAGTGCTACCTCGCGCTCGGGCAGAAGGACGACGCGCTCGCCTCGCTCGACACGCTCCTCGAGTACTGCAACGGCACAGACGAGGTGACGCGCGAGTTCCGCGCCAAGGCCGAGGAACTCAAGAAGAAAATCGCGGCCTGAGCGTTTTTGCCGTAACCTTCAGGCGTGTTCCCCGTATACAGGGCAAAGAAACAACGGAGGAAGAAACATGAGCGACATGACGATAGATCCGAACGCGCACACGCGCATCGCAAGCCTGATGGCCGACGCGGCCGGGCAGCTGGCCGGCGGCAGCAACGACGGCAAGGTCAAGGACAAGACCTCGACCCTCGTGCGGGACGTGACCTCGCTTGCGCAGAAGACGATCACCGTGATGACGTCGACCCGGCCGCAGCTGCAGTCCGCCACGGGCGCGAGCGGCTCCACGGGCGTGCCCGTGCTGGACGACCCGGAGGACCCGGAGGCGATCCTGCAGGACCTCGAGAGGCTGGTGGCGTTCCTCCAGCTCGACAACGACGAACACCAGAGCAAGCTCGCCCGCGAGCGCATCGAGACCATGCAGGCCACGATGGAGAAGCGGCACACCGACCAGCTCTCGAAGATCGACGAGTCGATCAAGGCCGCGAAGAAGGCCGAGGCGGCCGCCAAGGCGAGCCGCATCCTGGGGTGGCTCGGCGCCATCGTCGCGGTGATCGCCGCCGTCGTGGTGACGGTCGTCACGGGCGGCGCGGCGGCCGCGCTCGCGATCACCGGCGCCGCGGTGGCGGTGACGCAGCTCGTGCTGAGCGAGACGGGGGCGGCGGACAAGATCGTGGACGCCATGGCGAAGTCGATGGAGAAGACGTTCGGGCTGAGCTCGCAGAAGGCGAAGGCCTGGGCGGCCGGCATCTATTCGGCCTGCTTCATCGTGGTGGGCCTCGCCTCCGCCGGCGCCGGCATCGCCGTCTCCGCGGCCACCGCGGCGAAGGCGACGGCCGACGTGGCCAAGGCGGCGGCCGACGTCATGTCGACCGGGGCGCGCATCGCGATGTTCGGATCGCAGATCGCCAACATCGCCCTCGGCCTTGTGGGCGGCATCACGGGCGGCATCCAGGCGAAACTCTCCTACGACTCGTCCAACGCGGGCGCGGACGTGAAGGAGACGAACCGCTACATGGCCATCATCCAGCAGATGCTCGACGAGTCCGAGGAGGAACTGCAGCAGATCCTGGACCAGATCCAGGCGCTGTTCAACCAGATCGTGGCCATCATCCAGAGCAAGACGGACACGGGCAACGCGATTGTCGAGAACATGAACCAGATGATCTGACGGTTCGTGACAGCAGGAGGGAAGTGAAAGATGGAAATCAGCCTCAATACGGGTAAAATGCCGGTCCTGCCGACGGAGCTGCCGCACGGCGCTCCGACGGCGGAGACCGGGAAGGGCGCGCGCCCCGCCATGACCATCACGACCCAGGCGTTCGCTCCGCTGGGCGCCGCGGAGGAGGTGGACGCCGCCACGGAGGCGGATGTCGCCACGCGCGACGACAGTCTGGGGCAGCTGTTCCGCCAGGTGTTCAACTACGCGCCGCCCCCGATGCCGAACTTCCTCTAAAGAGAACGCGCCATGCCGCCAATCATCGGATTCCAGACGTATCTCTCGAACGCGCAGAAGCTCGTTTCGCAGGACGCGCAGCCGCTCCAGAACGGCGGCGTGAGGTTCGCGGACCGCACGCTGAGCCTGAAAGGCCACACGATCACGGCCGCGTCCGGGAACGTGCCCCTGGCGGGCGCAGACCTGGCCCGCCACGACTTCATCGCGTCGTTCGTGGAGCAGTTCGGCGAGGGGTGCCGGTCCCTGGTGGAGAGCACCCTGCTGGGCAAGCACGCCAAGCCGCTCACCGCGCGCGTGATCGTGGCCCTGAACGAGCAGGCGATCGCGCTGAAGCCATCCGACCTCTCCGCCTCGCTCTCCGACCTGCTGCGCCGCGCGGCGCAGGCGGACGCCGGGGGCGTGACGCACGAGCAGTTCCAGGCGCTCCTGCGGGAGAAGCCGGAACTGCGCGCGCAGCTCGAGCAGCTGAACGCCGTGCGCAAGCAGGCGGAGGAGGCTCTGGTGCGCCTGGGGGCGTTCACGGGCGCCGAGATCGCCGCCGCGTTCCGTCCGGGCCCCGCGTCGTCCAGGAAGGAGCAGGAACTGAAGGAGGCGATACGCCTGCTCGTGCGCACGGCGATCAACAAGTTCTTCGACCTTGCGGACGGACTCCGCAGCCTCTACGGCCAGCACGGCGACGTGGCGGGGATGCTGTTCGGCATGGTGACGCGCTGCAACAACCGCGCGCTCGAGGTCCAGCGCATGGTCATCGAACTCTCGCAGCTTGACGCCGCGTCGGACGACTCGCGCCTTTCCATGTACGCGGCGGAGCTCCTGCCGAAGCTCGCGCTGCAGATGCACGGCACGAGCCGTGCGCTGGAGCTCCTGCGCGCGTCGCTCCAGCCGCTGGCCAACCGCTTCGACGCCATCCGGGCGGCGGCCGCGCGCGACGGGCGCATCGGCCTCGAGGACGTGGCGCTGCTCCTCCGCGAGATCTCAATGGCGCGGGCCGCGCTGGACGAGGCGGCGAAGCGCGGCATCAAGATGCCGGAGGGGGACTTCGTGCGTCCAGACCCCGGCCTGTTCAAGTCGATCGACGCGCTGCTCGACAAGCTCCAGGCCGACGTGCACAAGTTCACCACCGACGCCCTCGAGGAGAAGGCCAAGAACTGGGTGCGGGGCGTGGTCCCCACGTTCTCCGCCACGAAGCTGTTCACCGTCTACCGCGAGGTGGTGAAGGACGTGGCGGACGACGCGGAGGAGATGGAGCGCTTCCTGCTGGAGATGGAGGCGTTCCGCATGTCCGCGCTCGCATGGGCGCAGGGTCTCTCCAACATCGCCACGCTGACGGTGCTGCAGGACTCCTACCAGCACCTGAACGCCTGCATGAAGACGTTCCAGCTCGCCTCCAAGGTCGTTGAGATGGTGCGGACGCACCGGGGCGCCGCGGCGAAGCGCGAGGCGCGGTCGGAGCGCATCGAGGAGCTCAAGGAGAAGATTGCGGAGCTGCGCGAACGCTTCCAGAAACTCGGCGACGCGCGCACGCGCGAACTTTCGAAGGCGGCGGAGGAGGACGGCGCCGAGCTTGACAAGATGCAGAACATGCTGGAGGAGGGCGCGGGCGTGCTGACCGGGGCGGCGAGCATCCAGCGCCTGTACGACATGCTGGTGGGGCGCCGGGAGGAGAGCCAGGAGGACCGCGAGGCGAATGGAAGCGCAGATTGAGAACGGGTTCGCCTGCGTGGAGGGCGGCGAGTGGCTGTTCGGCATGCGCCAGCCAGCCGCCGTGTGCGGCTCGCTCGCGCCGAAGCGCCTGCCGCGCGGGGAGTGCGGCTGGTGGCGGCGGCTGTTCCAGCCGGACCGCCGGCGCCTCCAGTGCGCGGACCTCGACGGGCGGATGTGGTGCGGCGACCGGACGCGTCCGTTCCTCACGCGGATCGATCTCGCGGGGCGCGTGGCGGTGGCCACGGAGAAGCTGCTCCTCGCGCAGCCATCCTCGCGCCGTCTTGGCGCGCTTTTGCGCGTCGTGCCGTTTTCCTACCGCAACGCGGTCTGCACGACCGTCCTGGAGGGCGGCTGGGCCGTCGTGTCCACGCAGGGCCGCACGCAGCGGGCCGTGGTGGCGGACGGCGAGACGCTGGGCGTGAAGCCGGAGGCCGTGGTGGCGTGGACGGGGCTTCCGCCCACGGGGCACTGTCCGCGGATCCGCCTGCGCGACCTCTTCCTGCCGCGTCCCCCGAAGTGCCTGCGCCTCAATTTCCACGGGCCCTGCGTGGTCTGGTTCGAGGGGAGCGGCTAGGATGGAGTACTCCGACTTCCATCGTCTCGTCATCGCCTTCGTCCTGGCCGCCGCCCGGATCGGGGGCGCGCTCGCCATTTGCCCCGCGACGTCCAGCTCGATGATCACGGGCATCGCGCGCAACGCGGCCACGCTGTCCTTCGCCGCGCTGCTCGTGCCGTGCGTGCTGCGGTGGATGCCGCCGGGGGAGGTCTCGCTGGGCCTCGTCTGCCTCGTGGCGGCGAAGGAGGCCGTGGTCGGGTTCTTGATCGGCTTCTTCGCGTCCATCCCGTTCTGGATCGCCGAGAATGTGGGCAACTTCATCGACAACCAGCGCGGCGCCACGATGGGCGAGGTGTACTCGCCGCTGTCGGGCGCGCAGGTCTCGACCACCGGCATCTTCTTCACGCAGATCGTCTCGACGATCTTCTTCGTGGGCGGCGCGGTCCTGGTGTTCCTCGCGGCCATCTACGCGAGCTACGGCGTGGTGCCGCTCTTCGGGGACTGGCCGGGCCTGCGCGGGGACGCCCCCGCCTTTGCGCTCGATTCGCTCGACGGCATGCTGCGCGCGACGGTCGTCATCTCGGCGCCGGTGATCATCCTCATGTTCCTCGCCACGATCGGCCTCGGTTTCGTGAACCGCACGGCCCCGCAGCTCAACGTGTTCTTCCTGTCGATGCCGATCAAGTCCGCTCTCGGCGTCGCCATGCTCGTGATGTACCTCCAGTACATCCTCGACATGCTCATGTATTCGGACGAGTCGGCCATCCTCGGTCCGCTGTCGCGGATCTTCGCTTCGGCCGCGCCAATCTAGGAGTGAAAACATGGAAATCCAGAAGAAGCTCGACGGAACCACCCTCACCGTCACCGTCACGGGGCACATCGACACCGTCACCGCGCCGCAGCTCGAGGCAGAGCTCGCGCTCGACGCCGTCGAGGCGCTCGTGTTCGACATCTCGGGCGTCGCATACGTCTCGTCGGCCGGCCTGCGCGTGTTCCTCTCGTCCTACAAGGCGATGTCGAAGAAGGGCGGCATGAAGATCGTCGGCGCCCAGCCCGCCGTGCTCGACGTGTTCAAGATCACCGGATTCGCCTCCATCTTCAACCTGGCCTGAGCGCGATGACAGTCTACCGCAGGTACCGCACGATGATCGTCGCCGCCGCCGCCGTGGCGTCGGTGCTGGCGTACTTCGTCTCGAGCAGCGTGGAGTCGCGCCTCGCGCGCCAGCGCGTGGAGGCCCTGATGGGCCCGGCCCTCCACGACATGCGCGAGGACCTGCTGGCGGGCATGGACCCGATCCTCTACTATCTGGCCTCCTGCATCCAGCGCGACCTCCCGACCGTCGCCGCCGCCGCGGCCGACCCGTCGCGGGTGAGGGACGTCAAGCGCGCCTACGCGCTCGACGAGATCAACTTCGCCGACGCGAACGGCGTCATCCGCGCGACCACCCACCCCAGCCAGCAGGGCTACTGGATGGGATCGGACCCCGACCCCGAGAAGGCCGCCGGCTTCCTCTGCCTGCTCACGAACCATCTCTGGTACGCCCAGCCGCCGCGCCTCACCGTGCGCGCCGACAACGTCTACCGCAAGTTCGTCGGCGTGCGTCTGCCCGACGGCTACCTCCAGCTCGGATTCGACTTCTCGCGGCTTTCCCCCCGGCGGGAATTCGACCGGCGCAGCATGAAGGCGAGCTTCGCGGACATTGCGGTGGACTGGCACGTCGGCGAATGCGGCTACTACGTGGTCGCCGACCAGCGCACGGGGGAGGTGATCTCCGACGGCAACCCGCGCGCGGACTTCGAACCCGGCCTTGAGCGGGAGCGGCCGGTCACGCTCTCCGACCTCGGGTTCACGCCGGACATGCTCCGCGGGGACGGCACGGAGTCCTTCCTCGCGCGGATCGCGGGCGAGGACGCCGTCTGCCGCGCGATGCCGGTCCCGGAGAGCGGGCATCTCGCCTGCGTGGTGATCCCGATGCGCGAGGTCACGCGCACGCGCAACATCTCGGTGGGGGCGATGATGTTCTTCCTGCTCGTGATGATCGTGGCGGTGGCGGCCGTCGCGCTCCGCGCCGTCACGCTGCGCGAGCGCGCGGAGGAGGCGCGCCGCGCGGAGGAGTCCCGCCGGCAGAAGGAACTGAGGCTCGCCACGTCCATCCAGAGCGCCGCGCTCCCGAGCGTGTTCCCGCCGTTCCCGTCCGTCGCGGACTGCGTGGACCTCTACGCCCGCATGAGGGCCGCGAAGGAGGTGGGCGGCGACTTCTACGACTTCTACTTCGTGGGCGAGCATGCGCTGGCCTTTCTCGTGGCCGACGTCTCCGGGAAGGGCGTGCCCGGGGCCATGTTCATGATGCGGGCGAAGACCACCCTCAACGACCTCCTCGTGCACGGCGGAAGCCTCGGAGACGCCGTGTCCGCCGTGAACGCGCAGCTTGCGGACGGCAACGACGCCAGCATGTTCGTGACCGCGTGGATCGGCGTGCTCGACCTCGAGACGGGCGTCGTGGAGTACGTGAACTGCGGGCACAACCCGCCTGTGGTCCGGCACGCGGACGGCACGCTCGACTGGGTGCGCGCAGTCTCCGGCCTTGCGCTCGGCGCGCTCGACGGCGTCGCCTACGCGCCGCAGGCGCTGACCCTCCGCCCGGGCGACAGGCTGTTCCTCTACACGGACGGCGTGGTGGAGGCGCAGTCGCGCGGCGAGCTGTTCGGCGAGGACCGCCTCGCCGCCGCGCTCGCGCCGGAGGCGGACGACGCGAAGGGCGTGTGCCACGTGGTGGAGATGGCCGTGGACGCGTTCGCGGCGGGCGAACCGCAGGCGGACGACATCACGATGCTCGCGCTCGGCCTCGACGGCGTGCGCCGCACGTTCGCCGCCTCCACCGACGGCCTCGCCGCCGCGACCGACTTCGTGAAGGCGTTCTGCCCCGACGCCCGCGCTGCCATCGTGATCGACGAGATCGCCTCCAACATCGTGCGCTGCTCGGGGGCCTCGACCTTCGACCTCTCCTACCAGCGCCGGGAGCGCGGCTACGCGCTCGTGTTCGCCGACGCCGGCACGCCGTTCGACCCCCTCGCCCATCCCGACCCCGACGTGACGGCCGCCGCCGAGGACCGCGCGATCGGCGGGCTCGGCATCTTCATGGTCAAGCAGATGGCGGAATCCGTCGACTACGCGCGGCGCGACGGGCGCAACGTGCTCACGGTCTGCATGAAGGGGGCCTGAGGTGGCGGACGAAGGCGGCGAAAAGACCGAGATGCCCACCGCGAAGAAGCTTCGCGACGCACGCCAGAAGGGGCAGGTCTGCACGTCCAAGGACGTCGTCTCCACCGCGCTCCTCGTCGTGCTGATGTACCTCGCCGCCCTGCTGGCCACGATGCTCGTGGACGACGTCGAGCAGCTGATCGCGTTCATCGGCCGCGCCACCTCGCAGGCCGACGTGGACGGGGCCGTCCGGCAGGCCGGCGTCAACACGGTGGTCGTGGTCTGCAAGCACTCGTTCATCTTCGTGTGCGTGGCGGCCCTGGTGGGCGTGGCCGCCAACCTCTGCCAGGTCGGCTTCCTCTTCACGTTCGAGCCGCTCAAGCCGTCGCTCAGCAAGCTCAACCCCGTCGAGGGCTTCAAGCGTATCTTCTCGATGAAGAACCTCTTCGAGTTCCTCAAGAACTGCGTGAAGGTGGTCTTCCTCGGCTATCTCATCTGGAAGCTCATGGTGGCGTCCTACCCCGAGCTGCTCACGCTCTGCTACGGCACGATCGACGACATCATGCCGTGCCTCGCCGTGATCATGAAGCGCCTCGCCGGCTACACCGCCTTCGGCTACATCGTGATCGCCGTCGTGGACCGTCTCTTCCAGCAGAAGAACTTCACGAAGCAGATGATGATGACGAAGGACGAGGTGAAGCGGGAGTACAAGGAGATGGAGGGTTCCGCCGAGGTGAAGCAGGCGCAGCGCCAGTTCCGCGACGAGATCCTCAACGGACCCGACCCGGTGAAGGCCACGAAGGAATCGTCCGTGGTCGTGACGAACCCCACCCACATCGCCGTGGGCATCTCCTACAAGCCAGAGGAAGCCCCGCTGCCGAAGGTCGCCGTGATGGGGGCGGACAAGGTGGCGGCGATTATCCGCCGCACGGCGATGGAGGAGGGCATCCCGATCATGGAGAACGTGCCGCTCGCCCGCCGCCTCTACGCTGAGGCGAAGGTGGAGGAGTTCATCCCCCTCGCGCTCGTCGAGCCCGTCGCCCAGGTGCTGAAGTGGGTGAAGTCGCTCAACGACGCCAAGAAGGAAGACGCCGCCCTCGATTCCGTCCAGGTCGAGGACCTCGGCCCGCCTTCGGCGTGACGGGTGCGGTTGCAACACGGTCGCCCCGCTCCGGTTCGCGTGGACGCCCATCTCACGGGCGGGGGCGTGCGACTTGAGGGCAAGCTTGTCAGAAACGGGTGATACGAGCTCCTTGCTTGGTGTACGGGCGAGATGAACTCCCCATCAAACCAAAACGAGAAAGTGAAGGTGTGCTATGAACAAGGACTTCGTGAAAATCGCATTCGTCGGAATCGCCTGCACGGCTTTCTGCGCAACGACATTTGCAGCGCCGCGAGGCGGACACCACGGCGGCGGACGCCCGGCAGGAGCGCCCCAGCAGATGCGGGCTTCCCACGGCGGCGGACGCCCGGCAGGAGCGCCCCAGCAGATGTGGGCTTCCCACGGCGGCGGACGCCCGGCAGGAGCGCCCCAGCAGATGCGGGCTCCCCACGGCGGCGCGCGACCTGCAGCCCGGCCAGGCGCGGTGACGCATGCCGCTCCTGTCCATCATGTCAGCCAGCCTGCCGCCGGAAGGCACGAACACTTCCGCCCGGAGCCACGCCACCATGCGCCGCCGCCCCGTTTCGCCCGACACCACATTCCCCACCATGCGCGCTACTGGGCGAGGCCGGTCGTCCCGCTGTGGCGTGCCGGCGCCCTCCGTGCGTGGGAATGGATCGAGCAGGAGTGGGTGATCGTCGTGAACGGCGTCTACTACTATGGGGACGGCTACTACTTTGACGGCTACAACTACTACTACAATGGCGCGTACCACACGGTTCCGCCTCCCCTGCCTGCTCCGATCTACTACTAGCGAAACGAGAACGGCGGCGCGCCCCTCCCCCAGACAAGAACCCACGCCGCCCCCGCGGCGATCGTGGGCCTTGTTCGGGGGGCGGGGGTTTGGTATACTTGACGCATGAGCAAACCTGCAGGAGATTGCGCGGACGTCGAACGGGCGTTTGCCGAACTGTCGGCGGTGAAGCCGCTGAAGATCGCGACGGGCCGCGAGCTGACCGTGGCCGTGATGGGCGCGGGGTCGCGCGGCAACGAATACCCCGCATACGGGAAGCTGTTCCCCGGCACGATGCGGGTGACGGCGGTGGCGGACATCGACGCCGCGCGCCGCAACCGCATGGGCGACGAATGGGGCATTCCGTCCGAACGCCGCTTCGGCGACTACCACGAGATGCTCGACGCCGGGAGGTCCGGCAAGCTCGCGGACATCCTGCTCGTGTCGCTTCCCGACGCGCTCCACTACGAACCCGCGATGGAGGCGATGCGCCAGGGATACGACGTGCTGCTCGAGAAGCCGATGGCGCAGACCGAGCGCGAGTGCCGCGACCTGCTCGCGCGCCAGCGCGAGACGGGCGTGATGGTGGCCGTGGGACACGTGCTGCGCTACTCGCCGTACTTCCGCGCGCTGAAGCGGGCGATCGACCTCGGGCTTGTCGGCGACGTGGTGAACGTCCAGCACCAGGAGCCCGTCATGTACGCGCACATGGCGCACTCGTTCGTGCGCGGCAACTGGCACGACGGCAAGGCCACCACGCCGATGATCCTCGCGAAGAGCTGCCACGACCTCGACATCCTGAAGTGGCTCGTCGGCAAGCGCTGCGTGCGCGTGTCGGCGGAGGGCGGGCTGTTCCTCTTCCGCGCCGAAAACGCGCCGCCCGGCGCGCCCGCGCGCTGCACGGACGGATGTCCGCACGAGAAGGCCTGCCCCTACTCCGCCATCGACATCTACGACCGGAAGCGCTGGTTCCTCTACGTGTTCGACCTGAAGAAGGACTGCCCCTCCGAGGCGATCCTCGAGAAGCTGCGCACGACGGACTACGGACGCTGCGCGTACCGCATGGACAACGACCAGCCGGACCACATCGTGACGACGCTTCTTTTCGAGGGCGGCACGACCGCGAGCTTCACGATGGACGCATTCACGCCGTGGGGCGGACGCCGCACGCGCGTGATGGGCACGATGGGCTACATCGAGGGCGACGGCAAGACGTTCACGCTGCACCGCTTCGACACGGGCAAGTCGTACCCGTGGTCGTTCACGCCGCCGGAAGGGGAATCCTACAAGGAGAGCGGGCACGCCGGTGGCGACCTCGCCCTCATCCGGGACTTCCTGCAGGCGGTCGACACGCGCGACTTCTCGCTCCTCTCGTCCAGCCTGGAGGCAAGCGTGGAGAGCCACCTGATGGGCTTCGCCTGCGAGCGCAGCCGGCTTGGCGGTGCAAAGGAGACGATCGACTGAGCTACAGCTGTTTTTCAACGTGGAGACGGAGAAAGGAAAAGCCATGAGAGGATTCGCATCAAGAATAGTGCTGTCGCTGGCGCTGGCCGCGGGACTGGTGGCCGCGGCGGCGGGCGGCGGCACCGAACACGCGAAGTTCAAGACCGTGAAGACGTTTTTCGTGGGCCTCCACGAGAATTCGTCCGAGGAGCCCCGCCGCCCGGCCGCCGTGCGGAAGTCGCTGGAATGGGGACAGTTCTCCGGCCTGCGCGCCGCAAACGGCGCGCCGATCGTCGTGGAGGCGATGCAGGCCAGGAAAGGCGGGGGAAGGGCGGTGTTCGTGAAGGCGGCGGACGATCCGCGCGGCGAAGGGGCTGCGGCGTTCGACGTGGTGTTCCGCGCGGAAGGCGCGCGGGCGTATGTCGGGGACGAGCCCGTTCCGGTCCGCAGCCTGCCCGATGGAACGTGCGCCGTCTCCGTGCAGCCGCGTGTCGGGGTACTCGTCGTTGCGCCGCCGGTGAAGCCGTATTTCGAAATAGGCGAGATGCCGGATCTCATCGCGTGCCTGCCGCCGCCCCCGACGGAGGGAAGCGCCGCGTTCGCATACGACATGGCGCGGTACAGGCAGGCGAAGGCGCGCAGGAGCGACCCCGCGTGCGTCGCCCGCGTGATCAGCGACGCCGTCTGGACCCTGGACGCCCTCTTCGCCGCGTTTGAGGAGGCGTTTGGCCTCGCGGTCACGATGGAGGACACGCCGGAGATCTGGCGGCTGGTCGAGACCGGCACCTGCACGACGGACCCCATGCGGTTCCCGCCGAAGGAGCACTACGCGCGGAAGCGTCCGTTCGTGTACTTCAACGAGCCGCCGCTCTCGCCGGAGGACGCGCAGTGGGCTTCGGAGGGCAGCTATCCTTCCGGGCACACGATACGCAGCTGGTGCGCGGCCCTGCTGCTGGCGGAGGTCAACCCCGCGCGCGCGGACAAGATCTACAAGCGCGCATGGGAGTACGGCGACAACCGGGTCATCGCCGGGGCGCACTGGCAGAGCGACATCGACGTGACGCGCGTCGCCGCCTCCATCGGCTATTCGCGGCTGCAGACCAGCCCCGCGTTTCGCGCGCAGATGGAGCGGGCGAAGGCCGAGTTCGCGGCGAAGACGGCGCTCCGGCCGACTGGCGGCCGGGACTGATTTTACGCCTTTTGTGTGGTCGGGGGCGGACAGGATTTGGTAGAATAGTGGCGCATAGCCAAGAGAAAGGAAAGTTAAACGAACATGAAAATGAGCAGGCGTAGTTTCATTCACGGTGCGGCGGCGGGTACGGCGCTGGCATTCCCCTCCATCATCCCGGCGCGGGTGCTGGGTGCGAACGCGCCGAGCAACACGCTCAACGTGGCGCAGATCGGCTGCGGACGCATCGGGTGCACGATGGACGCGCCCGGGTTCATGCGCGCGAAGGGCGCGCGGATCGTCGCGGCGTGCGACCTCGACTCCCGCCGCCTCGCGGGGATGCAGCAGCTCGTGGCCCGTCATTACAAGACCTCCGCCGATTCCATCGTCGGCGCGCGCGACTTCCACGACCTCATCTCGCGCTCCGACATCGACATCGTCTCGATCTCCACGCCCGACCACTGGCACGCGCAGATCGCGATCGAGGCCGCGTTCGCCGGCAAGCACGTCTATATGCAGAAGCCCGCCTCGCTCACGATCCGTGAGGGGCGTCTCTTCTCCGCCTCGGTCACGGAGGCTAACCGCAAGTTCCTGCTCGGCTCGCAGCAGCGTTCGTCCGTCCAGTTCCAGAAGGCGTGCGCGTTCGTGCGCGAGGGACGTCTCGGCAAGATCAAGGCCATCGAAGTGGGCCTCCCCGGCGACCCCGGCGGCGGCAACACGAAGGAGATGCCGGTGCCGCAGTGTCTCGACTACGACTTCTGGCTCGGCTCCACGCCGAAGGTCTACTACACCGAAGACCGCGTACACAGCCAGAACGCCGACCTCAAGAAGGCGGTCAACTCGCGTCCGGGCTGGCTCCGCTGCGAGCAGTTCGGCGCGGGCATGATCACGGGCTGGGGTTCGCACCACCTCGACATCGTCCACTGGGCGATGGGCTGGGAAGGCATGGGCGCGAAGTACATCGAGGGCAAGGGCAAGTTCCATACGGGCGGGCTCTGGGACGTCCACGGCGAGTACGACATCACGCTCACGTATCCTAACGGAACGCCCGTCCGCGTGTGGGACAAGTTCCCGAACGGCGTGCGGTTCATCGGCGAGAATGGCTGGATATTCGTGAGCCGCGGCGCCGCGAAGATGACGGCGAGCGATCCCGTCTCGCCCGGCCGTCCGCTCAAGGCGCTCGACGCGAGCGCCCCCGCGCTCATCGCGGGCAATCCGTCCGTGGTGCTCTACCCGCACATGCGCTTCGGCTCGAGGCCGCACCACCAGAACCTCATCGACGCCATCAAGGGCAACTACGAAAGTCTCGTGCCGGCGGAGACCGCGCACCGTTCCTGCACCGCGTGCCTCCTCTCCTGGATCGGCATGAAGCTCGGACGCAAGCTCGAGTGGGACTGGAAAAAGGAGCAGTTCGTGAACGACGCCGAGGCGAACGCCATGCTCGAACGCGAGGAGCGCGCGCCCTACGGCGCGAAGCGCGCCTATCAGCGTCTCAGCAAGAAGGCATAGGGATATCGGCCGGCGATGCCACCGGTCAGGGCGCAGTTCCTGCGGCCGACGGCTGGTGGTAGAGATGCTTCTCCATGCCGTACGGGAAGTCCGTGAGGCGGTAGTTGCCCACGGTGTCCCAGTGCAGCGCGAAGGACTTGTAGAAGTAGAGGTAGATCCACGGACAGTCCTCGCGCACGATTTCCTGCGCGCGCGCCCACGCCTTGCGCCGGGCCTCGGGCGTCTCGGCGGACATCGCCTCGTCGTAGCATGCGTCGAATTCCGGGTTGCGGTAGTTGCAGTGGTTCGCGCCCGGGGAGCAGTTCTTCGAGTGGAAGAGCTGGAGGAAGGTTTCGGCGTCGGGGTAGTCGCCCACCCAGCCGGACATGAACAGCGTGGTGTGTCCGTCGGACACCGCCTTGAGGTATGCGGCCCACGTCATGAACTGCGGCTCCAGCCGTATCCCGATGCGGTCGTAGAAGCCCTGGAGCAGCTCCACCTCCTCGCGCGCGCCCTGGTCCGCGCGGCCGAGCGAAATGGGGAGGACGAGCCGCTTGCCGGTCTTGGGGTCGATGCCGTCGGGGTATCCGGCCTCCGCGAGCAGCGTCTTCGCCTTCTCCACGTTGAACGCGTACTTGAACGGCGTCTCGACGCGCCCGTCCACGCCGAACGGCAGCGGGCCGTCGGCGGGCTCCACGCGGTCGTTGAGGAACTGCTTCCACGCGGGCGCGTCGAACGCGCAGTTCAGCGCCTGGCGCAGCTTCCTGTTCTTGCCGAGAAGCGGGACGTCCATGTTGAAGCCCACGTACATGACCTGCATGATGGGCGCGGAAAGGAGGTGTACGCCCTGCGCGGCGAGCGCGGGCGAGAGCTTGCCGTGTCGGTCCACCACCGCGTCCCAGTTGTTGCGGTCGATGCCGCCCAGGGCGTCCAGTTCGCGGCCGAGGAACATGAGCCACTGGGTCGAGGGGTCGGTCACGACGAGGTACTCCAACCTGTCGTACGGCGCGGGGTTCCCGAGCTCCGACCAGCCGCGCCATCCCGTCTCGCGCGTGAACACCATGCGGTGGTTGCGCCACCATTCCTCAAGGCGGTACGGACCCGACCCGACGGGATGCTGGCCGAACTTCTCGCCGTATTTTTCCAGCGCCTCGTGCGGCACGACGCCGGTGTACGACATCGCCATGAGCCACGGGAACACGTGGAACGGCCTCGTGAGCGTGATCGCCACGGTCCGGTCGTCCACGGCCTTGACGTCCGCGACGTAGGTCATCGTCCACATTCCGCTGGCCGCGTTCGACTTGTCGCGCAGGCGGTCGAGCGAGAACACCACGTCCTGTGCGGTCGCGGGGCGCCCCTTGCCGCCGGGGAAGCACGGGTCGTCGTGGAAGCGCACTCCGTCCTGCAGGCGGAACGTGTAGACGAGGCGGTCCTTGCTGATCGTCGGCAGCTCGCACGAGCCGGGAATCAGCTTGTACGGGCGCGCGACGTAGTCGATGTCCAGCAGCGGCTCGTACACAAGCTGGATCACGCGGGAGTCCGGCACGGACGTCGAGTGGATCGGGTCCATCGACGCGACGCGCTCCGACGGGCGCCTGTACGTGACCGCCTGCAGGACGGCGGGCAGGAGGAGAAGGAGGGCTGTGTATGCGCGCATGGGACGTGTCGCCTTTCTTCGCGGAGGCCGTTCTGCCGGGGACTAGTTCTTTGCCAGGTCCGTCCAGTCGTAGTGGCGGTAGGCGCCGTGCACGACGTCCGCAAAGCGCGTGTAGAGGTTCTCGTCGTCGATCATCTGCTTCCAGGACCACGTCGGCTTCACCATCTTCAGCTCCGCAAAGCGTCCCTCGCCCACGAAGCGCGCGTGCGCGGCGGGGATGCAGGCGCGGCCGGTCGCCTCGATGTCGAACGGCTCGGTGGAGCCAATGATCTTCTTCGCGGCGTCGGCCGCCGAGAGCATGTCCTCGGCGCGGTGCGCCACCATGTTCTCGCCGAGGTGGTAGTACTTCATCGTGACCATTTCGTCCATGGTGGGGCAGCCGTAGTACTTCGTGGCCGACGCGCCGCCTTCGCCGCGGTGGTGGCGGAAGTAGCGTCCGGTGAGTCCCCAGCCGCGCGCCTCGAGGATCACGGCGGCGCGTCCTTCGCGGAGAATCTCCTCCACGCGCGCCGCGTGCGCCACGGAGTCGAGATCCTCCGAGACGATCATCACGGGATGAGCACCGGCCTTCGGCACGTTCGGACGGAACGTGAACATCTGGAGTGCAATGCCATCGTCCGTGAGGAGCGTGACCGTGGAGGATTTTCCGTTCGCAAGCTCCTGGTCCAGCCGGTCGTAAGCCTCGGCGTGGAAGCCTGTCTTGCGGATGCCGGTAGCCGTACGTACTATTTCGGGAGTGATCGGCTTGCGCGCGGTCTCAAGTTTGCGAGCCTCCTCGCGAATGAGGTCATAGACGGTCCGCTCGCCGGGTAGGTCCAGGACGCTGCCCGTGGGCGTCACGAGGTTCTTCTGGTCGCGGGCGAGGCCCACGTCCACTTTCGGGTCCTTGAGGCTGAAGCCAAGGTTGTATTTCTGGAACTTGGCACAGTCGTAGCCTTTCCACACGTCCTCGCCCTTGAGGTGCTTGCGGAACCACAGGAACTCGGCCTGCTTGGAGCTTTCCGCCCAGAGGTGCGGGCCGGAGGTGTCGATCAGCTGGAAGCAGTCGCCGCGTCCGAGCGACTTGAACGCCTTCGCGGCGTATTCGGCGGTCTCGTACACGCTGATGAACGGGAAGAAGTCGGCGTGCGTGGCGAGGTGGAGCGCGGCGCAGCGGTCGGCGGCGAGCATGAAGAGCGCGAGGTGGTTCATGCCGTATGTGAGCTGTCCGTAGAACTGTTGCTCGGCGTCGCTGGCTCCGAGGTCCCAGTTCGTGCCGCGGATCGAGGCAATGAAGCCGGAGGGCGCGGCCGCGGCGATGCGCTTGTCCATCGCCATGACGTAGCTCGAATCCGTGCCGCCGCCGGAGTGTCCGGTCACGGCGAGGCGTTTTGCATCCACGTCGGGCCGGGCGCACAGCACGTCGAGCGCACGGATGCCGTCCCAGATGCGGAACTGCGCCGTGTTCCAGCCCACGAGCGCGGCGCGGTGTCCGGTGCGGTTGTGTCCGTGGCAGACCATCGGCTTGCGGTTCTTGCGGTTCTGCGGACGCTCCCCCTGGTCGATCGGGTCGTACACCATCACGATGAAGCCGAGTTTCGCGCCGATCGCGCCCGGGCGCTGGTAGTCTTCGGACATTTTCCCGTTGTAGGTGTGTCCGCACGGCACGAGCACGGCGGGGTACGGCGCCTTGAAGCGGGGATTGGTGGGCACGAACAGCGTGGCGGTGACGTGGTGTCCGGGACGCGACTGGAAGAGCGTCTTCTCGATGCGGTAGCCGTCGCGTTGGATGACGCCGGTCGTTTTTACGTCCAGGTCGCAGCGCTCCGGGAAGCCGCCGATGGAGTCGAGCCACGCCTGGCGCACGCGCTCCTGGCGCGCCTTGAACGCGGCGGGGTCCTTGGCCGCCTCCACCCACGCCGCGTCGATCGCGCGGTCGGCGGCGATGATGCCGTTCATCGCGCGGTCGTTCACTTCCGTGTATGGGTACTTCCCCTGCACGACACGCATCTTGGCGATAGCGTCCTTGACGCTCACGGGCGCGGCCAGCAGGGCCGTGCCGGCAAGCGTGGCCGCCAGGACGGCGCCCGGGCGTATGCATCTTGTCTTCATATCTCGTCTCCTCTGTTAAACGGGGCTTGTGCGAAACCAATTGGTCCCTGCCGCGCATCTGCGCCGAAGGGGCTTGAAGTATATCACATTTTTCCTGCAGGGGCTCTATGAAACTGCGACATACGAAACTGCGCCTCCGTGCTACGGAAGAATGAAAACGGGCGTCGCAGTTTGCTCTTGCGGAGTGCGAACGGAACTGTTAAACTACCGTCGTAAGGCATTGCAAGAGGAGAGATCTCATGAAGAAACTCAGAATCGTTGCAGCGGCGATTATGGCCGCCGCGAAGAGTCTGCCCAGCTGCGGCGGAGAGCTCGTTCTCAATGGCGGCTTCGACGAGGTCGCAGACGGCAAGACGGCGCACTGGAACACGATCGGACAGAAGTTCACCTACCGCGACGGCGTGGGCCGCAACGGCACGCGCGCTCTCTGCTACGAGAACGACGACCCCAGTTTCTACTCGTTCCCCGGGCAGAGGATACCGCTCAAGGCCGGACACGCATACGAGTACCAGGTGTGGGTGAAGACCGAGAACCTGACGGGCAACGAATCCGGCGCAACCGTGTGCATCGAATGGAACGACGCGAACGGGAAGTGGCTTGGCGGCGCGTACGTGGGAGGCGTGAAGGGCACGAAAGACTGGACGTGCGTGAAGGGCGTGACGGACAAGGTGCCGAAGGAGGCCGCGTCGGCAAGGGTGAGTCCATACGTGCGCAAGGGAATGAAGGGCAAGGCGTGGTTTGACGACGTGTCGGTGCACGAATACGCGCTGCCGCCCGTGGCGGGCGTGTATTCAACCGCATACCGCAACATGGCGGCGGAGGGCGAGGTGACTTTCCGGGCGGCGCTTGACGTACCGGAAGACCGCGCAGGCCCGGGTCTCGCCACATGGTTCACGTATCAGAACACAAAGGGTGACGTGTGCAGAACGCGCGCCACGAATTCGCTTGGCGAGAGCGTGACGCTGAAGGTGCCAGAGATGAAGATGGGCGCGCAGCGCGTCGCGGCCGAGCTCTTCGACGGAAAGGAGCGGCTGGGAGGCGCGGAGACGACGTTCACGCGCGTGGAGCGGATGCCGAAGATGTCCACGTGGTTCGACCGCCAGGGCCGCGCGATTGTGGACGGCAAACCGTTCTTCCCGCTTGGAATGTACTGGAGCGCGATTACGACGAACAAGATCGAGACGTACGCGAAGGGGCCGTTCAATTGCCTCATGCCGTACCAAGCGCCGAATTCGAAGGACCTAATGGACCTCTGCCACGCAAAGGGCCTGAAGGTGATCTATAGCGTCAAGGACATCTATAGCGGCACGTGCTGGGCGCCGAAGGGGATCAAGACTGAGGCGGACGAAACGCGCTATATCAAGGATCGCGTGAACCGCTTCAAGAACCACCCCGCGCTTCTCGCGTGGTACCTCAACGACGAACTGCCGCTCACCATGCTGCCACGCCTTGCGGCGCGACGCGATCTGATGGAGAAGCTTGATCCTGGTCATCCCGGCTGGTCGGTGCTGTACCAGTACAACTCGATCCGCGAGTACATGCCATCGTTCGACGTGGTTGGCACCGATCCCTATCCGATTCCGTCGAAACCGGCGGCAATGGCCACGGAGTGGACGAAAAAGACCGTACGCGGCACGCTCGGATGCAAGCCCGTCTGGCAGGTGCCTCAGGCGTTCAACTGGGCTGGGTACAGGAAGACGCCGGAGGAGAAGGCGAAATGCCGCGCGCCGACAGAGGCGGAGCTGCGCTCGATGTGCTGGCAGTGCATCGCCAACGGTGCGAACGGACTTGTCATGTACTCGTTCTTCGACCTGGAGAAGCGTCCCAACGGCGAGGAGTTCGAGCGGAGGTGGGCGGAGTGCTGCCGCGTGGGCGAGGAGATACGCGCGCAGTTCCCGGTGCTGCTCTCGGTGGAGGGGGCCGGGCGGCAGATTGTGACGGGCGTTGGGCACATGAAGCCGGATGACGACTGGAAGGGGCCGAAGCACCCCGTGTCGGCGCGGGGATGGGTGAAGGACGGCGCGGAGTACGTCCTCGTGGTCAATGGCTACGAGAAGGAGCTGCATGTGACGGTGGGCCTGGCGGGTCTCGGCCGCACGGCGGCCGAGAGCGTGTTCGGTCCTGAACCGAAGCTCGTACCCCGCGAAAACTCCGATTCGCTCAGGCTGCGCCTCGCCCCGCTCGAACCCGCCCTCGTGCGCCTATCCCTACCACGGTTCGGGTTATGGCGATGACACCAACCTGTATTTCTACCTGCCATACGGCAAATACCGGATGAACGGCAAGTCTTGCGTAGTGAATGAAACCGGCGTCCATTTCCCCGGAATGGTCATCATCGTCAAGTAGCGCGGTTCCCGTAACCCGTCAAAACGTGTATTGAGGCGGCCACACGATTGCGCTATTCCGAATAAGTAAAGGATAATATGATGCGACTCATACACGTTTGCTCGCTTTCCGTGACAATGGCCGCGCTGCCTGTCCTGGCGGGGATTGACGACCCGGCGAAGCCGTGGAGCTACTTCGTGCATCCCGTGACATGCATCGGGATGTCGCTGCAGACGGCGCGGACCGGCATCCAGGTGACGCCGGAGGGGACGGTCTTCACCGGCGAGCACGAGCTGGCGCTGTTCTTCGGCGACGAACGCAAGCCGCTCGCGTGCCGTCAGCGGCGATTCGTGGACGACATGCCGATCGTGGAAGACGAATGGCGGGATGGCGACTGCCAGTACCGCTGGACGCTCTTCGGCGCGACGCTTCCCTGCGATGCGCGCAACGAAAACACCGCGGTTTTCGCACGGCTCGAGGTGCAGAATGTCGGCACGGACGCGGCGAGTCCGAAAATCTGGGCGAGCATGAAGGCGAGCGGCGGTTTCCGTCGTGAAGGCCGCGCGCCGTTCAATGCCCACTGGCGCTACCGGTTCAGCGGCGACGAGCTGTGGCGCGGCGACGAGGGACGCGAGCGGTTGCAAGTGATCTACCCTGCGGGTGCGGAGGCAAAGTTCGCCGCGTTGGGCAAACCGTATGACAGGCCGTTTACGGCGGAGGAAGTCGGCATCGGTGCCCAGACCGACGCGGGCATTGTGCTGTACCGTCCGAACCTGAAACCCGGCGAGACGTGGAGTTCTGTCCGCCGCCGCACGCCTGGGGCAACGCCAACTGCAACACCCTCGTGCGGAACCTCTTCCTCTTTGAGCGCGGCGACGACACGCTCTACGTGCTGCCCGCGCTTTGCCGCGCCTGGCTGAAGGACGGCGAACCCTGCGGCATCCTCCGCGCACCGACGCGGTTCGGCGAGGTATCCGTGACGATCGTGCCTGACGCCCGCGGCGCCACGCTCACGCTGGACGCCCGGTGGAAGCGTGCGCCCGCGCACATCTATTTCCGCATTCCCTATTTCGTGAAGGACTGGAAGGGGGCGCGCGTCATCGAACTGTCGCCGTCGGAGAAGGGCCGACGGTTTGAGTGGCGGATCGACGAAAACGCCGATCGCGGACTTTTTGCCGAGATCCTGCACCGCGACTGGCGGGCGACCTCCGCGAAACAAGCTGGGGGAATCTCACCAGAATTTCACTAAATCGGCACTTGACCTCAACCAATAGGAAATGGTAAATTATACGTCACATTTCGGGGAAGTTGGTTTCTCCGTCACTGTGGTTTATGAGCAAGGAGCATTGTATGTCGGTCAAGTCATTGAAAAACAAGATGTTCGCGACGGCGGTCGCGGCAAGCGCAATCCTCCCGTCGTTTGCCGACGGCCTGCCAGACGGCTACACGCAGCTGCCGTACCTCAAGGCGAACGCGAACGTCCAGGTCAAGACCGGCTACACGCCGAACCCGACGGACAAGATCGTCATGACGTGGTGTCCCACGCAGGTCTCCGCAACGGAGGCCCTCTGGTGCGCGCGCTCGGCTGTGGGCACTGCCGCGTTCACGGCGTTTCAGTACAACAGCAGCAAGGTCGGCGTCCTCTACAACGGCGGCTCGACCGACACCGACACGTCCACCGCCACCGTCACCGTCAAAAAGCGCGAAGCCGTCGCCGCCTACACGAAGTACACCATTACGGCGGACGGCAACGCCGGGACGGTTGCGGTCACAAACGCCTTTACGGGCGCGGAGGTGGCGAACTGCTCGTTCACTATCTCCTCCAGCTTCACGGTCGGCTCGCAGCTCTGCCTGTTTGCATCGCACGCCACCAGCGCCGCAACCGCCAACGGGAACTGGTCGTCCCACTTTCTCTATTCGTTCAAGGTCTATGACGCGGCGGGGACGCTGAAGCTCGACCTCGTTCCCGCGAAGAACTCCAGCGGCATCGTCGGCCTCTACGACACCGTGGGCGGCAGCTTCAAGACGAAGAGTACCACCAGCGGCTCGCTCACCGACGCGTTGATTGACAAGACATTCGACGACTTCACGCTCATCGACGACGAGGTGTTCGGAAAGGTCACGGTGAACTCCGGCAAGACGCTCAACCTCAACGGACACAACCTCACCGCAAGCGACATCGCCGGTTCCGGCACGATCACCGACACCATGGTTGACCTCACGGAGCCTGACAGCAACGGCAACCACGTGTGGTGTACCAATGCGATGTACAGCACTTCCGTGCCCGCCAACCTCTTCAACAACAACTATGCGAGAGCCAACACGGACAACACCAAGCGACTCATCATGCCAACGTCCAGCCTTCCCCTTGAGGTGGACTACGACTTCTGGTCTCCGCGCGTCGTGAATTCCTACAAGCTGTATTGTGGTCCGGGCGCCGGGAACCGCAACCCGAAGGACTGGGCGCTCTACGGCTCGAACGACAAGGAGAACTGGACGCTACTTCACTCCCGCTCCGGAGAAAACCTGAGCGGCGACAGTAAGGCAGTACAGACGAGATCCTACACCTTTGACAACACGACCGCCTACCGCTATTACCGCTTCAAAGGCATCGCGTGCAGGGACAACGGCTACTTTGAGATGGTGCAGCTTGAATACTTCTATTCGCACACGGGCGAACTTCACCTGAACGTGCCGTCCGGGAAGACCGTCAACAACTCCACCGTCTCGCTGACCGGCAAGTTCAAGCTGGTCAAGGAGGGCGCGGGCGCGTACATCGCCGCGAAGGCGAGTCAGACGTACTCCGGCGGAACGGAGCTTCGCGGAGGATTGATCGACTCCAGCTCCGCGAGTCTCGCCAATCCGTTCGGCAGCGTCGCCACCGTTGACGTGTATTCGTCTCTCGACGTCCATGCGCTGAACTTCTCGAAGTTCGTCATGAAGGACGGCTCGACGCTCGACTTGACCGGATGCGACGCCGCGTTTGATTCCGCCGGCATGACGTTCGCCTCCGGCGCGAACGTGTCCGTCGATGTGACGGACCGAGACATCGCGACGGGTACGCGCATCGTGGAATGGGGCGCGAAACCGCAGAACGTCACGTTCGCGTTCGTCCCGTCCGGCGCCGAGCCTGTTGTCGGCGGCACGGGTCTTTTCTACGGCCTCGTCAACACCGATGCCGAGTTTGCGTGGTGGACCGGCGCGGGCAACGACGGCGACCCGACGAATCCCGCGAACTGGGCGTGTACGAACGCCGCCGGCAACGTGATTGCGGACGGCCTGCCCTCATCGCCCACGACGGTGTTCTTCGCTGGCGACGTCTCGGTGCAGGCGCCGTCCGGCTACGACCTCGCGCCGTACAGATGCGTCGTGAAGGACTGCGCGCTCACGGCGGACAGCGACTTGCGCGGCTTCGGCACGGTTGAGATCGCGAGTGGCTGCACGCTGAACCTGAACGGACGCAAGCTCCATGTCACGGACGTCTCCGGCACGGGAACGATTATCGGCAACGAGATGGCGCCCGACCATTCGCTCGATCTCACGGTGTCCGATAGCAGCCGCGTGACGTGTGCCAACACGTTCTTGAACGAATCAGTGTCGGCCGCCACCCTCTTCAACAACAACTATGCGCGCGACGGCACGGACAACACCAAGCGCATCATCCTGTCGGTGGACAGTCTTCCGCTTGTCGTGGACTACGACATGCGCACGCCTCAGATCGTGAACATGTACAGGATGTACTGCGGGCCGATGGACGGCGTACAGGCCAGATGTCCGAAGGACTGGGAATTCTACGGCTCGAACGACAATGAGAACTGGGTTCTGCTCGACTCGCGCAGAGGCGAGACCTGGCCAACTGAGCAGACGACGCGCTCCTACTGCTTCTACAACACGACACCCTACCGTTACTACCGTTTCAAGGGCCTCACAAGCAGCGGCAGCGGTAGCTCTGTCAGCAACGACAGATACTACGAGATGGTGCAGCTGGAATACTTCTACCAGAGTGCCGTGGGCGAACTTCACCTGCACGTCCCCGCAGGCGTCACGAACACGAACTCCACGGTCTTGTTCGATGGAAACCTCAAGCTGGTGAAAGAGGGGGATGGTACTTTCGTTGCGACAAAGACCGGCCAGCAGTATTCGGGCGGCACGGACATCCTCGACGGTACTGTCAAGTTGATCAACGGCGGACAGGACCAACTGCTCGGCGCAAAGTCGTCGCAGGTGTTCGTGGCGTCCGGCGCGGCGCTTGACGTCTGCAACTGCACGCGGGCGTACTCTTACAAGGTTATTTCCGACGGAGGCACGCTGACCAACTCTGGCTCCGGACTTGGGTGGAGCAGTCCCCAGCTTGGCTCGCTTGCGCTGACGGCGGACTCCGTCCTCGATTCCGCACATTCGCTTGGATTCGTCTACGCCGACTACGAACCGACCTTCCTCGATCTCGGCGGACACACCCTTGACGTGAACACGGGGAGCGAGGGCATCTTCCGCATGACGAACTGCGACGCGTCGAACGGCACCGTGCGCGTGTCATCGACGGGCAACGGAATCGTGTCCTTCATCAACGGGGATGTCAATGCCGCGACGGTCGATTTCGACCTTTCCTGCTTGGTGTGTCCCTACACGCCCGTGACGTTGCGCAACCTTCTTCTGCGCGCGCCGTGCGCCACGCAGGTCAACAACGATGAAACCATCAGCGTACTGGGGCGTTTCAAGACCGAGACGCTGGACTTCCCCAACGTGAGGCTCGAGAACGGTTCCACGCTCGACCTTTCGGGGCAGGAAGGCGCGTTGAATACGGCGGGCAGCAGCACGCATGGCGCGCAGTTCTACCTGACGTTCGCGCCGGGCGCGACGGTTGCGGTCGATATCGGCGCGCGCAGCGTCGCGGTCGGCGACTACCTCGTCTCGTGGCCGGCGGGACGTGTGCCCGCATCGTCCGTGAAGTTCGTCCTTTGCGCGAACGGCGAGCCGGTGGAGGGCAAGTCCCTCGCCGTGATCGAGAGCGACGACAGGCACGGCATCTACGTGAAGGAGTCCGGCACGCCCGACTACGCGACGTGGGACAACGGATGGAAGTTCTACACGCAGGACGGAGATGAGGTCTCCGGCTGGGCGGGCGGCGTCACGTCCAACATGCAGGTGCGCTTCTCGACGGCGGCGGAATACACGGCGCTCTGCAACGCGGACGCGGTTACGCCGTCTGCGTTCGTGCTGGCGGCTGATGCCCTTACGATCCCGGCGGGCACGACCGCGGACCTCGACGGAACGGTGTCGTTCTCCATCAACGAGGGGACCGTGTTCGACGTGAACGGCGGACGCCTCAAGCTGCCCGCAAGCCTGTCTGAAGGCGTCAAGGCGTTCACGGTGACGAACTCGGCGGAGCAGGTCGGCACGCTTGAAATCGCCGTCGCGGAAAGGGAGTCGTACGTCAATACCGCGATGGCGCTCACGGGCAACCTGAAGTTCCTGAAGACCGGCGCGGGCACGTTCACGGCGTCGAAGCCGAGTCAGACGTACTCGGGCGGCACGGCAGTTGAAGGCGGCGTGCTGGCGAGCGGCCTCAACGGCACAGCCAGTCCTTTCGGAACGGGCCCGATCACGGTCTCGACCGGTGGCACGTTCGATTTTGACGGCCAGCGCGACTTCTACAGCTACCAGATGACCCTTGACGGTGGAACGATCCGCAACACGGGTGCGGACCTGGGCGGCAACACGGCGCAGGTCGGTTCGCTGGCAGTCACCGCCGACGGCTCGCGTTTCGAGGCCCGGAAAAACATCGGACTACTCAACCACGATCACGGGCAGACCCTGCTGGATCTGCGCGGACATACGCTGACGGTGGACATCGCCGCAGGCAAGAGCTTCTGGCTCTACAACACGGTCGTGAGCAACGGCACGCTCGACGTGACCGGCGCCGGCACGCTGGACATGGACAAGACTGCCATCGTCGCAACGAACGCATCGTTCCGGATCGACAGCGCGATGAACGTCAAGGTGCCCGTTTCGGTGCGCGACTACATAGCCCTGTTCGCAGGCAACAACGGCACTGGTACGGCAGCGCTGAACGTTTACGGCACGTTCAAACCGTCCGCGCACAACTACTTCTACGGCCCGACGATGCAGAACGGCTCGACGATCGATCTCTCGGCGCGGACGAGCCCAATGCCGCCCGTCTCCGATTCCTGGGACGGCGAAAGGTCGCTCAAGTTCGCCCCGGGCGCCACGGTGACAATCGACGTGGGCGACCGCGCGGCCACCCTTGCGCGTGGCACGCGCCTGATGTCGTGGAGCGCGATTCCCGACGGCGTCACGTTCACGTTCGGGCCGGAGGCGGCCCAGGCCGGCATCGAGCCGCTCCTGACAGCCACGGGGCTTTTCTACGGCGAGGCGAGCAACGTCGCGGAATTCGCGTTTTGGACGGGCGCCGGTAACGACGGCGACCCGGCGAATCCCGAAAACTGGACGTGCGTGAACGCACGCGGCGACGAGATCGAGGACGGACTTCCCTCCTCTTCGACGATCGTGTACCTCGGCGGCGACACGGCGAGCGAGATCACGCTCCGGCCGTCCGCCGGATATGATGTCACGCCGAGCAAGTGCGTGGTGAGCAACTGCACGCTTGCGGCGGACTGCGACTGGCGCGCGTTCGGCACGCTCGAGATCGCGAGCGGCTGCACGGTGCAGCTGAACGGACACAAGCTCTACGCGACCGGCGTCGCGGGGAGCGGCACGATCGCCGGCTCTGCCGACCTCACGGAGCCGGACGTCAACGGCAACCACGTGTCGTCCACCACAACATTTGCCGGCGGTACCGCTGCCAACCTCTTCAACAACAACTATGCTCGAAATGGTACGGACAACACCAAGCGCATCCTCGTTCAAACAGCCAACCTTCCGCTTGTGGTGGACTACGACTTCGGCGTCGGAACCGTTGTGAACTGCTACAACATCTATACCGGGCCAGAGGGGGGCAGGCGTCCCAAGTCATGGGAATTCTACGGTTCCGACGACAAGGAGAACTGGACGCTCCTCGACGTCCGGAGGGACATGATCTGGCCGACCAATCCACAGATGACGCGCGCCTTCGCGTTCGAGAACGCCACCGCCTACCGCTACTACCGTTTCAAGGTTCTCGAAAGTCTCGACACAGGTTACCTTGAGATGGTGCAGCTTGAGTACTTCGGCCCTGTTCAGGATGAACTCCACCTCGACATTCCCGCTGGGGCGACGCTGATCAACGACTCGGTGCTGCTGACCGGCTACATGAAGTTCGTGAAGGAAGGCGAGGGAACGTATATCGGAAGATTCCAGTCGCAGTCCTACAGCGGCGGTACCCTCATCGCCGCCGGCAAGGCGCAGCCCGGATTGGGCGCGGCTGCGAAATCGGATACTGGATATCTCAATCGAAAGCCGTTCGGGTTCGGCAGCGTCACGGTCGCGCAGGGCGCGACGTTTGATGTCCGCTCCAACTACGATTACGTCCTGCAGGAATTCATCGTTGAAGGCGGCACCTTCCAAAGCACCGGGGTGGACATGACGAAGACCGGATGGGACGGCGCGGGCATCCAGCGGTTGACGGCCGATTCGGATATGGATGTCTTGAACACGCTCGTATTCGGGCCTGTTAACATGGACCTGGGCGGCAATACGCTGTCCGTTGACATCGCGACGGGAAAGACCCTGCACCTGCGCGGCAATACCATCACGAACGGCACGGTCGATGTCAGAAAAGGGGGATGGCTGCACGTCATCGACGCCGTCAACGCGCGGACCGTGGATTTCAAGGTCGGCTGCGCATTGGACATGGGCGCCGCGCTGAGCGTACACGACTACGAGGCGGCGTACAGCGCCGACTACAACGTCGGAACGGCGGCGCTGAACGTGTATGGCGCGTTCAGGCCCGCGACGCCGTACTTCTACGGCCCGACGCTGCAGGACGGCTCGACGCTCGACCTCTCCGCGTGGCCGGGCAGCTGGCCGGTCGCCTCGGGCTTCACGTCCGGCAACACGGCGATCAGGTTCGCCGACGGCGCCACGGTCAAGGTCAAGGTTGGCGCGAGGAGAGTTGGGGGCGCGAGAGGGACGAAGATACTCGGCTGGACCACTGCGCCTGCGAACCTCACGTTCGTTCCCGCCGAAGGCGAGCGCATTGGCCTGCGCAAGAAGGACGACGGCCTCTATCTTTACAAAGGCATGATCATCTACGTGCGGTAGGGCGAAGCGTCCCGCCGAGCCGTGACAGCAAGCGTACAACAGCAAGTCTTGTTGTCGTACGCTTGCTGTTTCACGCAAGGCCGAGGCGGCCTTGCCACATCCCATCCCCCTTGGGGGCTTATTTCATTTCCCACGGGCGCGTCGAAATATGATATACTAGTTGCGCTGGACCTTTCAGACGCGCAGGGTCGTTTCCGCGAGTTCCGTCAAGCCGTGTGACTTGCCTCGCGAATGGTGCGAAAGAGGGTTCGGCAAGTGCCTAGAAAACAAAGATGAAACTCGAAGAACTCAAGGGCAAGACCGTCGGCGTGTGCGTGTCGGGCGGCCTCGATTCGAAAACGATCTGCTGTGTCCTCCTGGACGCCGGCGTGAAGGTGAAGGCGTTCAGCGCGAACGTCGGCCAGCCGGACGAGAAGGACATCAACGACATCAAGAAGCGCATGGCCCCCACGGGCGTGGACACCACGATCGTGGACGTGACGAAGGAAATGGCCGAAATCTGCTTCGAGACGGTCAAGTGCCAAGCGATGTACGACGGCGGCTACTGGAACTCCACAGGCATTGCGCGCGCGGTGACGGTCCAGAAGCTCCTCCCCGCGATGAAGAAGGCCGGCTGCGTGGCGCTCGTCCACGGCGCGACGGGCCGCGGCAACGACCAGATGCGCTTCGAGCGCTACACGAACGTGCTCGATCCGAAGTTCGGCGTGTACGCCCCGTGGCGCGATTCGGACCTCCTCAAGAAGTTCCCCGGCCGTACCCAGATGGTCGAGTTCCTCGCGAAGCGCGGCATCGTCGCGTTCGTGGGCACGAAGAAGAAGTACTCCACCGACGCGAACCTCGCCGGCCTCTCCCACGAGGCGGAGGACCTGGAGTCGATGGAGACCTCCATGCGCATCGTGAAGCCCACGATGGGCGTGTGGCCCGAGAAGGCGCCGAACAAGGTCGAGAAGGTCACGCTCTCCTTCGTGAAGGGCCGCTGCGTGGCCGTCAACGGCAAGAAGATGACGCCGTACGAGGTCATGCTCGAGATGAACAAGATCGGCGGACGCAACGGCATCGGCATGAAGCACGCGCTCGAGAACCGCATCATCGGCACGAAGAGCCGCGGCGTCTATGAGGCTCCGGGCATGGAAGTGCTGAGCTGGGGCCTCAAGTACATCTACGAGGGCGTGATGGACCGCCGCTCGACGCTCCTCTTCCAGCAGCTCTCCAAGCTCGTCGCCGACCAGATCTACGACGGACGCTGGTTCGACCCCGCCACCCAGGCCGCGCGCGCCGCGATCCAGGTGTGGGCGGACAAGGCGACGGCCGACATCACCCTCGGCCTCTACAAGGGCAATATCTTCTTCGAGTCCCTCACGGGCCTCAAGGCCACGATCTACAACGAAGCCGACAGCTCGATGGAGGCCTCCAACGGACTCAACCCGCACAGCTCGCAGGGTTTTGCGGAAATCCAGTCCGTCGAGGCGAAGATGCTCGCGAAGTCGGGCCAGATCGTCGCAAAGTAACACAGCGAGGGGTGAGAAGATGTCGAGCCGCGAATACTCCGCCGACGAGCTGCGCGAAGTGCTGTCCGGGATGGGCGTCACGGACGTCGTCTCGGCGGCGCGCTACGGCAGCGGGCACATCAACGACACGTTCAAGGTTGACTGCGCGTCCGGGACGTCGTACATCCTCCAGCGCATCAACACGGACATCTTCGACCCCGACGCCGTGATGTCGAACATCCGCCGCGTGACGGAGCACATCCGCGCGAAGGGCGGCGGCACGCTGGAAGTCGTCGCCTACACGCGCCCGTGGCGTCTCTACGCCTTCATCTCGGGCGCGCACACGGTGGACGTGATCACCGAGGCGGGACAGGCGTTCAAGGCGGCCAGCGCGTTCGCGGACTTCCAGAACGCGCTCGCCGACCTGCCCGCGCCGCGCCTGATCGACATCATCCCCAACTTCCACAACACCGTCTCGCGCATCGCGCAGCTCGACGCCGCGCGCGCGGCGGACGTGAAGGGCCGCGCCGCGTCGTGCGCCGCGGAGCTCGGTTTCGTGGATGCCCGCCGCGCCGAGGCTTCACGGATCGTGGACCTCATGGCGAGCGGCGACATCCCCGAGCGCATCACGCACAACGACACGAAGATCAACAACGTGATGCTCGACGACGTGACCGGACTCGGCACGCACGTGATCGACCTCGACACGACCATGCCCGGCTGCGCGCTCTACGACTTCGGCGACATGGTGCGCACGTCCACGGCGAACGCCGCCGAGGACGAGCGCGACCTCACGAAGGTGTTCTCGCGCAAGGAGTACTTCGAGCAGCTCGTCAAGGGCTACCTCGGCAAGGCGAAGTTCCTCAACGAGGCGGAGCTCGCGAACCTCGCGTTCTCCGGACGCCTCATCACCCTCACGATCGGCATCCGCTTCCTCACGGACTACCTCGCCGGCGACGTCTACTTCCACACGACGTGCGACGACCACAACCTCGTGCGCGCGCGCACGCAGTTCAAGATGGTGCAGTCGATGGAGGAACAGGCCGCCGACTACGAGGCGATCGTCCGCGCGACCGCGCGCTGAAGAGATTTTGGAGAAAAGACATGAAGTGGTCCAAGATGATGATCCAGACCCTCCGGGAAGACCCGGGGGACGCTGAAATCGACTCGCACAAGCTGCTCGTCCGGGCGGCGATCGTCAAGAAGACGGCCGCCGGGCTGTTCACGTTCCTGCCCCTCGGGATGCGCGCCCTGCGCAAAGTCGAGGCGATCGTGCGTGAGGAGATGAACCGCGCCGGCGCGCAGGAGCTCCTGATGCCGATCCTCCAGCCCGCCGAGCTGTGGCAGACCACGGGCCGCTGGGAGACGATGGGCGCGAACATGTTCAAGCTCAAGGACCGCGCCCAGCACGACTTCGCGCTCGGCCCGACCGCCGAGGAGGAGGTGACGGACGTCGTCAAGTCCATCGTGAGCTCCTACCGCCAGTTGCCGGTGATCGTGTACCAGATCCAGACGAAGTTCCGCGACGAGACGCGTCCGCGCTTCGGCCTCATGCGCTCGAAGGAGTTCATCATGAAGGACGCCTACTCCTTCGACGTGGACGCCGCCGGCGCGGACGAGAGCTACTGGACGATGTACCACGCCTACGAGCGCATCTTCGCGCGCTGCGGTCTCAAGGCGACGCCCGTGCAGGCCGACGGCGGCGACATGGGCGACTCCATGACGCACGAGTTCCACGCGCTCGCCGACGCGGGCGAGGACGGCATCGCAAGCTGCCCCGCGTGCGGCTACGCCGCCAACCTCGAACGCGCCGAGCGGAAGCTGGCCGCCGCGACAAGCGCGGCGGCTCCCGCTCTGACCACGGCACGTGCCGATGCGGGAATTAAAGGGGGCTCCGATGCGGGAGCGGCCGCGCTTGTCGCGGCCGACGCGGCCGAGGCCGTGCCCACGCCGAACGCGCGCACGATCGAGGAGGTGGCGGCGTTCTTCGGTCTGCCGCCTTCGGCGTTCGTCAAGACGCTCGTGTACGTGGCCGACGGCAAGCCCGTGATGGTGTGCGTGCCCGGCGACCGCGACGTGAACGAAGTGAAGCTCAAGCGCTTCCTGAAGGCGAAGACCGTGGCGCTCGCGGATGCGCGGACGGTCGAGGATGTGACGGGTGCGCCCGTCGGGTTCGCCGGTCCCGTGAAACCCGCGAAGGCGGACGTGCCGATCTACGCCGAATCGGCCCTTGAAGGGGCGTCGGGCGTCGTGGTGGGCGCGAACCAGGCCGACACGCATCTCAAGAACGTCGATCTCGCGCGCGACGCGAAGATCACGGCCTACGCCGACCTCGTCATCTGCGGCGCGGGCGACCTCTGTCCGAAGTGCGGCAAGCCGATGGAGCTCAAGCGCGGCATTGAGGTGGGGCAGGTCTTCAAGCTCGGCACGAAGTACACGGACGCGTTCAAGGCCGTGTACAAGAACGACCAGCTCAAGGAGAACGTGATGATCATGGGCTGTTACGGCGTGGGCGTGAGCCGCACGATGCAGGCCGTGGTGGAGCAGAGCCACGACAAGGACGGCATCATCTGGCCCGCGAGCGTGGCCCCGTTCCAGGTCGTGCTCGACCTCCTTGATCCCGACAACGCCGACGTCGCGAAGGTCGCCGGCGACCTTGAGGCGCAGCTGGAGGCGGCGGGCATCGACGTGCTCGTGGACGACCGTGCGGAGCGTCCGGGCGTGAAATTCAAGGACGCCGACCTCATCGGCTTCCCCGTGCGCGTGGTCGTGGGCGCGAAGGGCCTTGCGAACGGTGGCGTGGAAATCAAGCGCCGCGACCAGCCGAAGGAGGCGATGGTCAAGGTGGCCCCCGAGGCGGCGCTCGCGGCCATCCAGTCCGCCCTTGCGGGCTGACGGTCGGCGATTTCCCTGTCGCGCGCGCGGCGGGGTTGGCATACTGTAATCGTCATTCATTTTAAAAAGAAAGGAAACTTGGATGGGAAACCTTGATGGCAAGATCGCGCTCGTCACAGGTGCCGGACGCGGCATCGGGCAGCAGATTGCGAAACAGCTCGCGGAGCAGGGCGCGAAGGTCGCGGTGGTCGACCTCAAGCCGGAATGGTGCGAGGAGACGTGCGGTCTCGTGACGGCGGCCGGTTCCGAAGCGCTGGCGCTTGGGTGCAACGTGGCCGTGAGCGATGAGGTGAACGCCTGCGTGAAGGCCGTGATCGACAAGTTCGGTCGCATCGACATCCTCATCAACAACGCCGGCATCACGAAAGACGGCCTCCTCATGCGCATGAGCGACGAGGACTGGGACGCCGTGCTGAACGTCAACTTGAAGGGCACGTTCCTCTTCACGCGCGCGGTGTCGCGTCCGATGATGAAGAACAAGTCCTCCGACGGCGTGCAGGAGGGCGGGTCCATTGTCAACCTCGCCTCGGTGGTGGGCATCATGGGCAATGCGGGACAGGCGAACTACACGGCCTCGAAGGGCGGTGTGATCGCCCTCACGAAGACGACCGCCAAGGAACTCGGCTCCCGCAACATCCGCTGCAACGCCGTCGCGCCGGGCTTTATCCAGTCAAAAATGACAGATGTCCTATCCGAAGACGTGAAAAAAGCGTATATGGATACGATTCCGCTCCGTCGTTTTGGCACGGCCGAGGACATTGCGAAGTGCGTTGGCTTCCTCGTTTCGCCCGATGCGGCCTACATTACGGGGCAGATCATCTCCGTCAACGGCGGCATGATCGGCTAATTTTTCATTTCATCTATTTTTGCTCTCGCCTTTCGGCGAGGGATATGGTATACTTTACCCATCTTCCAAACCCAAGGAGTAAAAACAAATGGCAGGAAAACTTGAAGACCGCGTGAGAGAGATCATCGTTGACCAGCTGGGCGTCAATGCCGAGCAGGTGACGCTTGAGGCGTCGTTCATTGACGATCTGGGCGCGGATTCCCTCGACTCGGTCGAGCTCATCATGGCTTTTGAAGAGGAATTCGGCGCGGCCATCCCCGAGGAGGACGCCGAAAAGCTCACAACCGTCGGCAAGATCATCGACTACCTCAAGAGCAAGGGGTACGGTGATGACGGTACGGCACCTGCGCAGTAACATATCTGTGCCAGGATTCGAAGGAAAGGGACAGGCTTCTCTGCTTGCCCCTTTCCTTTCGTTTTCAAGAGCCTCGACGGGCGCATGATCCATGAAGAACGAGCGGACATCCAGCGAACTGAACCGGCGCAATACGGCCTTTGACAACCGGTTGCGTCCTGGCCAGTTTGGCGAATTCGTGGGTCAGCAGAAGATTCGCGACCGGCTGGAACTGGCCGTGAAGGCGGCCAAGGACCGGGGGGAGACGCTGGACCACGTGCTCTTCTCGGGACCGCCGGGCCTGGGCAAGACCACGCTTTCCTACATTCTCGGCGACGCGATGGGCGTGCACGTGAAGACCACGTCGGGACCCGTCCTCACGAAGCCGGGCGATCTCGCGGGGCTGCTGACCTCGCTGGAGGCGGGCGACATCGTGTTCATCGACGAGATTCACCGCATGGCGAAGACAGTGGAGGAATACCTCTATTCCGCTATGGAGGACTTTGCGATCGACATCATGATCGACCAGGGGCCGAACGCCCGCAGCGTGCGTCTGGAGCTGCCTCGCTTCACCCTCGTGGGCGCCACCACGCGCATCGGCCTCATCGCCGCGCCGCTTCGCGCGCGGTTTGGTCTCGTGAACCGTCTCAGCTTCTACGAGCCGAAGGAGCTGGCGGAGATCGTCACGCGTTCGGCGGCGAAGCTCGGCGTCGGGATCGACGCGGACGGCGCACTGGAAATCGCCGCGCGCGCGCGCGGGACGCCGCGCATCGCCAACAACCTCCTGCGCCGCGTGCGCGACTATGCGCAGGTGAAGGCGGACAACATGATCACGCGTCCAGTGGCCGTGGAGTCGCTCGGCCTGCTTGAGATCGACCCCCACGGTCTCGACGAGATGGACATCAAGATCCTTGAAACTATCTGTTCCAAGTTCGGGGGCGGGCCAGTCGGGCTCTCCACGATCGCCGTTTCGGTCGGCGAGGAGCCGGACACCATCGAGGAGGCGTACGAACCGTTCCTCATCATGGAGGGATACCTTGATCGCACGCCCAAGGGACGCGTGGCGACGCCGCTTGCCTGGAAGCGTCTCGGCCTTTCGCCCGCTTCGGGCGGCCTCACGCAGCCTTCTCTGTTCTGAGTCAAGGGGAGAAGAGGATGAAGAAACTGGTCCTGCTGACAGCCCTCGCGTTTTCCGTTGCCTGCCTGGCTGCCGGCGGCGTGCGTACCGTCACGGCGCAGCCCCGCAAGAACCTGAAGGTCCTGATGATCGGAAACAGCTTTTCGATCTGCCTGCTCGAGCAGTTGCCGCAGGTGGCGAAGTCCATGGATCTCGGGCTTGACCTCTGTTCCCTGTACATTGGCGGCTGCTCGTTCGAGCGCCATTGGAAGAACGTGGAGAAGGCGGGCGACCCCGGTTTCCTGCCGTATGACGTCCGGTGGAACTATGCAAGCTGCGCCCACGACGCCGCGCCGGTCGTGCGGGCGGTTCGCATGGCCGAGAGGGGAGATCGCAGGAAGGGCAGGGCGCCACGGCGCGCCTCCGGCAACATCCCGCAGCTTCTCGGGGCCGACCGCTGGGACGTCGTGACGATCCAGCAGGCCTCGCATTTCAGCTGGCAGCCCGCCACGTACCATCCTTTCGCGGACAATCTCGTGAAGAAGATCCGCGAACTCGCGCCGCAGGCGGAGATCGTGGTGCAGGAGACGTGGAGCTACACGCCGTGGGACCGTCGGCTCGCCCAGTGGAAAATGGGCCAGGACGAGATGTACGCAAAGCTCCACGCCGCATACGGGGATTTCGCGAAGGCGAACGGCTTCATGGTGATTCCCGTCGGCACGGCCGTGCAGCTCTACCGGAAGGCGCTGCCTGTCGTCTACGCGGAGAACTCGTTCGGCGGCGACCCCTGCGGGTCGGCGAATTTCGTGCAGGGCAAGGACGGCACGTGGAAGCCGAAGGGCGACGTGTTCCACTTCAACCGCGAAGGACACTACCTGCAGGCGCTCGTATGGACGGCGGCGCTTTACGGCGTCGACGTGGAGACGTGCCCCTACAAGCCCGGCTTCCTCGACGCCGCGCGCGCCGAAAAGATGAAATCCTGCGCGATGGAGAGCGTCCGGGGCAAATAAACCGCAGATGGGCTGTTTTTCGCCTTGCGAAACGCGGCGAAAAACCGTATAATATTCGCCAATTTTTCACCGGGCATGTGCCCGGCAACTTCAAGGAGTAAACGAGACATGGCTAAGACGCCCAAATTCACCAACGCGAAGGTGTTCGCGTGGGTCGACAAGTGGAACAAAATCTGCACGCCCGACAAGATCGTGGTCGTGAAGGGCACGAAGAAGGAGCACATCGACATCTGCGAGATGATGGTCAAGAAGGGCCAGTTCATCAAGCTGAACCCGAAGACGCGTCCGGAGTGCTACCTCGCCCGTTCGCACGAGAGCGACGTGGCGCGCGTTGAGGGGCGCACGTTCATCTGTTCGAAGAAGGAAATCGACGCGGGTCCCACGAACCACTGGATGGACCCCGACCAGATGAAGAAGCTCATGCTCAAGAGCTACAAGGGCTGCATGAAGGGCCGCACGATGTACGTGATCCCGTTCGCGATGGGCCCGATCGGCAACCCGATCACCCAGTACGGCATCGAGATCACGGATTCGCCGTACGTCGTCGTGAACATGAACATCATGACGCGCACGGGCGACGCCGTGATGAAGCACCTCGGCAAGGACGGCGACTTCATCCCCTGCATCCACTCCGTGGGCGCGCCGCTCAAGAAGGGTCAGAAGGACGTCGCGTGGCCCTGCGCGAAGAAGATTGAGGACAAGTTCATCACGCAGTTCCCGGAAGACCGCCAGATCTGGTCGTTCGGTTCGGGCTACGGCGGGAACGCCCTCCTCGGCAAGAAGTGCTTCGCGCTCCGCATCGCGTCGAAGCTCGCGAAGGACCAGGGCTGGATGGCCGAGCACATGCTCATCCTCACGCTCACCTCGCCTGAGAAGAAGCAGTACCATGTCACGGCGGCGTTCCCGTCCGCCTGCGGCAAGACGAACCTCGCGATGATGCTTCCGAAGCTCCCGGGCTGGAAGCTCCAGACGATCGGCGACGACATCGCGTGGCTCAAGCCGGGCGACGACGGCCGCCTCTACGCGATCAACCCCGAGAACGGCTTCTTCGGCGTCGCGCCGGGCACGTCGATGGACTCGAACCCGAACGCGCTCAAGAGCTGCAAGAAGGGCACGATCTTCACGAACGTGGTGCTCACGCCCGATGGCGACATCTGGTGGGAGGACATGGGCATCAAGGCTCCGAAGGAAGGCGTTGACTGGAAGGGCAATCCCTGCTACGTCTGCGCGGACGACCCGTACCGCATGGGTCCGAAGCCCGGCATGACGAAGGCCGAGATCAAGGCCGCCGGCTACGTGGCCGCCCACAAGAACAGCCGCTTCACGGCCCCGGCGGAGAACTGCCCGGTGCTCGACAAGGCCGGCTTCAACGGCCTCTACAACAAGAAGCCCACGGGCGTGCCGATCGACGCGATCCTCTTCGGCGGTCGTCGTCCGTCGACGATCCCGCTGGTGAACGAGGCGAAGAGCTGGACGCACGGCGTGTTCATGGGCTCCGCCGCGGGCTCCGAGGTCACCGCCGCCGTCATCTCCGACCAGATCGGCCAGGTCCGCCGCGACCCGATGGCGATGCTCCCGTTCTTCGGCTACAACGTGGCCGACTACTTCCAGCACTGGCTGGAGATGGAGCGCACCTCCGCCGACGCGACGAAGCTCCCGAAGATCTACTTCGTGAACTGGTTCCGCAAGGGCGATGACGGCCGCTTCATGTGGCCGGGCTTCGGCGACAACAGCCGCGTCCTCAAGTGGATCTGCCAGCGCATCGAGGGTCAGGTCGAGGCCAACGAGACCGCGATCGGCAACATCCCGTTCGCCAAGGACATCGATCTCGCCAACAACGACGAGAAGGCGAAGTTCCACGTCGTCAAGGAAGACCTCGAGGAGATCCTCAAGGTCGACGTCGAGGGCTGGAAGAAGGAGATCGCCACGGTCGGCGCTTCGTACGACGAGTACGACGCGAAGCCGTCGAAGGACTCCACGGTGAGGTCCACGACCGCGCACCGCGTGCCGAAGGCGCTCCGTCAGGTTCTCGCCGACGTCACCGCCGCCCTCGCGAAGTAACGTCCAGGCACACGTGCCAAGCGTTGGCTACGTGCCCAGATCGGCACAAGGCGCCTACGTCGGCACAAGCAAAAGGAGACCGTCCATCCGGGCGGCCTCCTTTTTGTAGGGGTTCGGGGTGTTTTGTTTGCGTCCGGCGGTGGGGTTGTGGTAAAATGTGCGGCGACGAAACGACCAGCGATGTGGCTGTGAGCCGTGAGATGTCAGTCAAGAGAGAAAATGAAAATGAACGCAATGATGAAACGTGCGAAGATGAAATGCCTGATTGCTGTCTGCGTGGTGGCGCAGGTTGCCACGGTCGCTTATGCGGCGGTACCGGCGGGGGCGGCGTTTCGTCCGCCCGCCGTGCCGCTCGTGTCGTGCGACCCGTTCTTCAGCGTGTGGAGCGCGGCGAATACGCTCACGGAGAAGGAGACGACCCACTGGGCCGGCGCGAAGCAGCCGATCTCCATCACGCTCACCGCCGACGGCAAGGCGTGGCGTCTCTGCGGTCTTGAACCGCAGGCCATTCCCGCCCTGCCGCAGACCGCCGTGAAGGTGATGCCGCTGCAGACGACCTACTCCTTTGCAGGGGATGGGATCAGGGCAAAGCTCGTATTCTCCACGCCAAAGCTCACGGATGATCTTGACGTCTTCTCGCGTCCCGTCACCTACGTGACTGCCTACGTGGAGGGCGCGAAGGAGTGGAAGCTCAGCGCCACGATTTCGCCCGCGCTCGCGACGAACAACGACAAGGCGCAGATGGTCACCAACCGTTGCACAGTGGCGGGGCTGCCTGCAATCTCGATCGGACGGAAGGAGCAGCGTCCGCTTGCCTACAGCGGTGACCGCGTGCGCTGCGACTGGGGATATGCGTGGCTCGTGGGGCCGAGCAAGGTGGCCGCGACAAGCGCGGCCCTCCCGCAGCGCGGTGGTGACGGCACGATCGAGGAATCGCATTTCATCCTCGCCTACGACGACGTGAAGGCAATCCAGTTCTTCGGCGAGGACCTTCCCGCGTGGTGGCGTCGCGACGGACTTTCCTTCACCGCGATGCTGGAGAAGGCCGAGGCGGAGCGCCCCGCGCTCCTGAAGAGAATGGACGCCTTCGACGCGGAGCTCTACGCCGACCTCGTGAAGGTCGGCGGCGAGAAGTACGCGAAGCTCGCGAGCCTCGCCTACCGCCAGACGTTCGCCGCCTGCAAGCTCGCGGCGGACAAGAACAGCCAGCCGCTCTACTTCTCGAAGGAGCAGGATTCCAACGGATGCATCGGCACCGTCGACATCCTCTATCCGCAGTCGCCGCAGATGCTGTTCGCGAGCCCCACGCTCATGCGCGCGATGCTTGCGCCCGTCCTCGTCTACGCCTCCCATCCCCGCTGGCCCTGGCCGTTCGCCCCGCACGACCTCGGCCAGTACCCCCTCGCCAACCAGCAGCGTTACGGCGGCGGCGAGAAGGGCAGGAACGAATCGCTGCTGATGCCGGTCGAGGAGAGCGGCAACATGATCATCTGCCTCGCCGCGCTTGCGTACGCGGAGGGCACGGCCGAGTTCGCGTCGTACTGGTGGCCCACCGTGACGAAATGGGCGGAGTATCTCGCGAAGTTCGGCTTCGATCCCGGCAACCAGCTCTGCACGGACGACTTCGCGGGGCATCTCGCGCACAACGCGAACCTCGCCGCGAAGTCCATCGTGGCCCTTGCCTGCTACGCCCGCCTTGCGGAAGCGCTCGGCCATGTCGACGTCGCCGCGAAGTACGGCAAGATGGCGAAGGTCATGGTGCCGAAGTGGATGGAGGCCGCGAAGGGCGGCGCGGAGGGCGCGTACCGCCTCGCGTACGACCGCCCCGGTACATGGTCGATGAAGTACAACCTCGTGTGGGACAAGGTGCTGGGCCTCGGACTCTTCCCGCAGTCCGTGTTCGACGCGGAGGCCAACGCCTACTGCCGTCTCGCGCATCCGTTCGGCCTGCCGCTCGACAACCGCAGGACTTGGACCAAGACGGACTGGGAACTCTGGTGCGCCGCGTTCACCGACCGCCGCGAATGCTTCGACGTGATCGTCGATCGCGTCTATCGCTTCGCGAACGAGACGCCGAGTCGCGTGGCGTTCTCCGACTGGTACTGGACCGACAGCTCCAAGTACGTCCACTTCATCGGACGCAGCGTGATCGGCGGCGTGTTCATGCCCATGCTCCGCGACGGCGCGACCTGGCGCAAGTACGCCGCGCGCGACAAGGCGAAGACGGGTGTCTACGCGCCGCTCAAGGAGCGTGCGAGATGCAAGGTCATCGCGCCGGAGGGACGTAAGTCCGCAGACATCGTTTGGAAGTACACGTTCGCCAATCCGCCTTATGGGTGGGAGAAGCCGGAGTTTGACGATTCGGGGTGGCAGACGGGCGCGGGTGGATTCGGTGCGCCCGGCACGCCCGGCGCGACGGTCCGCACGAAGTGGAATACGAAGAACATCTGGCTGCGCCGCCACGTGAGACTCGACGCCGTGCCCGCCGAGCCGTTCCTTTCGCTGCACCACGACGATGACACGAAGGTGTGGTTCAATGGCGTGTTGGCCGGCGACTTCCACGGCTATTCGTGCGACTACGAACAGCGGAAGGTGTCCGCCGCCGCCGTGAAGGCGCTCAAGGTCGGCGACAACGTGATCGCCTCGATCACGTACCAGGACTACGGCGGGCAGTACATCGACTACGGCCTCGCCATGGAGGACGATGACGACGCCTTCAACCTCGCCTCGTTCAACATCCGCTGCCCGAGTTCGTCCGATACCGGCACGCGCAACTGGACGAACCGTTTCCCGTATGTCGTCAAGGTGATCAACGACCGCCGTTTCGACATCGTGGGCATGCAGGAACTCGCGCCGAAGCAGCGCGCGTATCTCGACAAGGCGCTTGGTGACGGATGGGCGCGCGTGGGGATCGGACGCCTGCCGGACGACCGGGGCGAGTCGATGAGCATCTACTACCGCAAGGACCGGTTCGAGTGCCTTGCGACGGATACTTTCTGGCTCTCCGAGACGCCGCGCACGCCGGGCTCGAGGTCGTGGGACACGGCCTGCCCGCGCTGCTGCACGTGGGGTCTTTTCCGCGACAGGCGCACGGGGCGAACCTTCCGCTACTACAACACCCACCTCGACCACGTCAGCAACGAGGCGCGGGTGAAGGGCATGCGGGTGCTCCTCGCCGAGATGCGCCGCCTCTCGCAGGGCGAGACGGTGTTCCTGACGGGCGACATGAACGCGCACTACAAGCACGTCCCGGCGGAAGACCGTGCACGTCTCGAGGCTGGCGGAGGCCCCGTCATTGACGACCCCGAGACGATCGGTGGCCCGATTGCCGCCGCGCTGCACACGCTCTACGACACGCGCCTCATGAGCGAGACGCCGCACGAAGGCCCGCTCAATACGTTCAGCGGCTACAGGCCGAGCAACGTATGCCTCATCGACTTCATCTTCGCGACGGGCAACGTGCGCGTGCTGCGCCACGTCACGTGCAACGAGCGTCCGAACGGAATCCACCCCAGCGACCACGACGCCGTGATGGCGCGTATCGTCATCAAGTAACCGGAAGGCAGACTAATGATGCGCGGCAAGCGACGTTTCCTTTCGACGCTGATCGTTATAGCGGCGATGTTCCCACATGCCGAAGCCAGGGCCAAATGCGTCTGGCTCGACCCGGGGCGTGTCGAGCTGTCCGCGCCAATCGAGGTCGGTGCGGGCGAGAGTCTCGTCCTCGCCGGGCGCGGTCCGGGGCGCACGGTCCTTTCCGGCGCGAAGAGACTGGACAAGGTGGCGTTCGAGAAGGGCGCTGACGGCGTGTGGCGCACGTCGCTCGACGAGGCGAAACCAATCGACACCCTCTGGATTGACGGACGGCGCATGGACATGGCGCGCTTCCCGAACAGGCGTCCCGGAGGCGTGATATTCGGAACGTGGCAACTCGGTGACGGTGGACGGCGCGACACGACCTCAGACCCACTCGACGCCGGGCATGTCGCGAAGTGGCGTGATCCCTCCGGCGCGTACTTCCATGCGCTTCACACCGGACTTTGGGGCGACATGCACTGGCGCGTCACTGGCAAGAAGGGCGCGGGAACGCTGGCGCTGGAGGGCGGCTGGCAGAACAACCGCCCTACGGGTCCCCATCCTCGATACCGCTTTATTGAAAACGTGCGCGAGGAACTAGATGCACCTGGGGAATGGTTCTACGACGTCGCCGCGAAACGGCTGATGGTGATTCCGTTCGAAGGGCAGAAGCTGGACTGCGTGACGGTCGAGTACGCGCGCCTCGCGTCGCTTGTCAGAATATCCGGTGCCGACTCCTCGCATCCCGCCGGAGACGTCGTCATCTCGAACATAGTCTTCA